>CEQR01110848.1_pt1 | contig 11814 bp, 17 predicted proteins | sample 530901 | NCBI WGS metagenome assembly CEQR01 (sample SAMEA2621085, study PRJEB7988) | marine metagenome | isolation source: saline water (ENVO:00002010), including | reverse complement strand
TAAAAAAAAGGAGAAAAAATAATGGGAAAGATAAAAAACTATTTACATGATTGGCTAGAAGAATATGGATATGATTTGGGGTATGACATTGACAATGCCCCAGAATTGCCCGACCTTTGGTGGGTAGCTGATGGACACGTCAATCCAGAAACATATTGGAAATCCACAGCAAAAGATAAAAAATAAAAGTAAAAATAATGTGAGAATTGATAATAATTGTTGCATATGTTATTTTAAATATTTATAATTGTTAACCTAAAAGGAGAAAGATTGATGAATGATACAGATTACACTACATTTTTGATAAGAAACATACCGAGAAAGGAGTGGTCAAAAATAAAAATAGCTTGTTTAGAAGAATCAGTAGGCATCAACAATGCAATGCTAAAAATAATAAATAAAATTAGCAAAGGAGAGATAAGCGTTGGTTGATATAGAGAAAATATATTCTGATTACATGGACTCAAAGCAAGAAGAAAACTATCAAGCAAGATACAAAGGCAAAGAAGGTTACTACCATGGTAGCTCTGCAGGCTTTTGTTCAAGAAAAATATACTACCAAAGCATAGAAAAAATAAAAGAAACGAATAAGCCGAAGCCTAAATCAAATCGAATCATGAGACTTGGAACAATAGTGCATGAAGATTTTGAAAAAGCATTCTCTTTATATAATAATAATATATATAATAAATTAATATATAATAGAAATAGTAATACAAAAGAAAATAAAATAAAAGAAAAGGAAATCGAATTTATCATTGAAAAAGAAATAATAATCGAAGAGTTAAATGTTAGAGGTTTTTACGACTTAGTAGTTAAGGAAGGTGACAAGATTTACCTTTATGACATAAAAACCATGGGTTCGTGGCCTTGGAAGACTAAAATAGCTCACAAAGGCACAGGCTCTGAGTCACATCACTTACAATTAGCTACTTACGGACTAGCAATAAGAAAAGAATTTGGACGATTGGATGGAATGTTTTTGCTTTATTACAACAAAGATAATTCAGACATGAGACAAATAGAAGTTCCAATGGGGACTCTTGAAAGAGCAGAGAACTATTGGAAAAACGTAAATCAAGAACACAAAATGGGGTTGCCACAATTCAAACTAGGGTCATCACCTGTAGAACAATGGAACTGCAGTTATTGTCCTTACTATGACCATTGTCAACCACCGTACATGAAAAGAAAATGAAAATCGTTCCTAGCAATACATATTTTTGGGACACTGGAAGTGAAAAGCTTGATGTTACTCAAATGAGAACAACTCACTTGATAAACGCAGTTGTTCTTACAAACAGAATGATGGAAAATAGTGGTCATGAACCGCCAGAATGTTATGATGCAATGTATGTTGAGCTAAATTACAGAGGTGTTGATACTGATGCTGAGATTGATTTTGATAAATAAAAAACAAAGAGGAAATAAAGATGAAAAATAAAAAAGAACAAAGTGCTTTTGACATCTTGAATAAAATAGATGTTAATAAGCTAAAAAAGAAAAAAGGCAGGTTCGACTATCTTAGTTGGGCTTGGGCAGTCACTGAACTGCTAAAAGCAAGACCTGATGCCACATGGCATGTTCATGAGTATGAGGTAGAGGGTAGAATAAGGCCATACATGGTCACTGAAGCAGGTTTTTTTGTTAAGGTAAGTGTTACTGTGGACAACATAACAAGATGCCAAATACACCCTGTTTTAGACAATAGGAATATGACTATAAAAGACCCTAATGCACAGCAAATCAATACAAGCATACAAAGATGTTTGGCTAAAGCAATTGCATTGCATGGTCTTGGATTATACATATTTGCAGGTGAAGATTTGCCAGAATCAGACCCATTGTCTGATGAACAACAGAAAGAGTTGCTTGCTGAGGCTGAAGGCATGGATGCAAGCTACATTAAGACAATAAAAGAGCATATAGCTGACGGTAAAGTTAATGCTAAGAATGTTGGGCAATACATAGTAAGAATAAAGCAAATGAAAAGTGAAATAAAAAAGAAAGGAGACAAGTAGTATGAGTGATATAAATGAAATGTTTGATAGTGCAATTAACGAGGTTAGCTTGTATAGGCCAGATTCAGACAAAAAAGAAGGTAATGATGTGTGGATTCCATTCAACAAAGGTGACTATTATGGACACATAGTCAATGTTGATAGTAGGATTGTAGATGTTCAGGGTCAATATAGAGCCAGAGTTTACAATTATGCTATAAAAGTTGCCCCAAAGAACGAGCATTTAAACTATGCTTGGCAAAATGACAATGGCGATATGAAAGAAACAAGCGGTAAAGAATACGTTGGCAGAACAATATGGGCTAAGGGCGTGTTTAGGTTTCTTGAGCCAGGTGACAAAGATACCTTTGAGTCTAATGCAGAAGGCAATAAATCATACTTCTATTTTTGTCAAGCCATTGGTCTTAATTGCAAAGACGTAACAAAAACCATTGATGGTGAAGAGGTTACCTTTAAAGAGTTGCCTAATTTAACAACTCAACACATGGAAGGTCAACCTGTTATTGCTGTATGCGATTACGGTAAAGCCTATACCAATAAGGATGGGAAAGAGGTTACGCCTTTTCAGGTTAAATGGGTAAAAGAATGGCCAAAAGGGAGGATACTAGAGAATGACGAATCCATTCCGTTCTGATAAAAGAAGAATACATACTTGGAAAAGAGTGCTAGTGCTACTTCTTAAAGACTTTGGGGTTAAAGGGACCTCTATCTCTAAGATAACTGGCGTTCCTGTGTCAACAGTATACAGGTATTTAAGTAAGTAAAGACCACGGGCAAGGTTCCCTTTCTACCAGCTGATACTTCAATCAGTATCCTTGCCCAAAGTTTTAAAAAAATTGTAGTAATTAATATTTTAAGGGGTTAAATTTTGTTTGATATGGATAAGCCTAGGGTATACAAGGAGCTTCATTTTGTTTTCATCGTTAATGGTGAGAAGTTTTTTACGAAGCAAGAGGCTGAAAATTATATTAAAAAATTAGAAAAGGAAAACAATAATGTTAGATACTTTGATTAAAAAATTAGCAATTATACTTGTTCTTTGTGGAGGCATAGCCTGTATACTTTATTTTACAGACCTAGGAAGCCTTTTTAATGGAGCAGTTGAGGAGAAGGTTGAAAAGTTTAAAGATGAAACTAAAGCTAAAGTTGAGGAAAAAAAGAAAGAAATAAAAGAAGAGGTAAGCAAAGTAGAAAATAAAATTGAGAACAATATTGAAGAAATTGAGGATAAGATAGAAAATGAAAAGGATAAAATAGAAAATGAAATCAGAGAAAAACTTAGATTCTAATTGGCAACCAAGTGCTTGCACTATTTGTGAGTCTCCTTTGGACGAAGAAAATGGTGACATCATTGGAGATTTTGGGATTATCCCTGTAGGGTTTTGTGTGTGGTGTATACCAGGTTTGGTTGACATGGTTATACAGCTTCAAGGTTTTGACGATAAACATGTTTTGGAGGAAAGATTAAATGATTTGGCCGAAGAAGAAGAGTACGAAAGTAAAGCATCTGCCTTTTAGAAGACGCTTTGAGAAGGATTCAGGCATAACTCTTACTGCCTATGAATCGTTTATTTTGACAGCTTTGATAGTTTGTTTTGGTTTTATAGTTTATGGAATATGTGAGGTGATTAGTTTTGGGTAAAAATTTACAAAGTGCTGTAAGAAAAATTGCCCATGAGCTTTCTGGGAACGGAAGGTGTTGGTGGATTGAGAAATATATAAAGAACTCCTATATAAACAGGAGAAATAACCCTAAAAGGAGAAGATAAATGGGAAGAGCAATTACGATGGAAAACGAACAAGAAAGAATTGTAGCTCAAATAACTGTTATTGAAAACAGAATGAGATTGATGGAAGATTGCATGGAAGAGTTGCTTAACAGGATAACACCGTTAATGGAGGAGAAGCCAGTTGAAAAAAAAGCAAAAAAGTCCAACAAAAAATGATATAGTTAAGGTTGTTGATATCTTAATACAAGAGTCTCAATGGACTCAAAGAAAATTAGATGGTCTAGCGTACGCTTTTAACAGCTACATAGATATGAAAAAAGATACAGAAGAGTTTAATAAGCTAATAAAGGAAAAAGTAAAACAGGAGAAAGAAAGTGCTGAGTCTACAAAAAATGATTCAAAAGGTTCTACAGGATAACAGTTGGGGTATCTATTATAAGATAGATGCTCTTGAAAAAATGAAAGCACAAGAAGGCTTGACTTTTTACAAGGTTAACGAAGTCGACATGTCAAAATTCTTAGATGCTTTTCAAAATGTTATCAATGATTCGTTAGAAAATAAAGAAGAATAAAGGAAAATAAATATGGTCCCCTACGATAAAGGTATCGAGGACAGAGTGCTGGGGGGAATCATTCATCATCCTAAAGAGATTGAGACTGTCAAAGGTTTTTTTGAAGACATATCGGTTTTGTCTCAAAGAGAATCAAAAGCTTTGTGGTTGATTTTAATTAGGATGCATAGGAGTGGTATCCCCATAAATCTAGCATCAGTGTGTTCTCAAGTAACAGATAAAGATGTTAAAAAAGGATGTAACGCTTACTACGTTACAGGTTGCACGAAAGAAGCCTCACTAGAAGGAATGGTTTATCATCATGCTTCTATCATATATGAAAAATATCTATTAAGAAAAATAATTGTTGAGATGGATACATTAAAAAACGATGCCCTGTCCAACAATTCTGATGTATATGAAAACATATTAAAAACTCATAGTCTATGTTCAAATTTAATCAATGCTAGACCATCAAGTAGGCCAGATGTGGAAGCGATGGTTACAGAGGCTATATTAGATTTAGAGCGTAGCGATACTAAACTCCTCAGTACTGGCTATGAGTCTCTTGACAGGTTCGCAGGTGGGTTAACAAGGGGAGAGATAACTATAGTAGGTGGTAGGCCTGGTCATGGTAAGACGACCTTTCTGCTAAATCTCCTCGCATCTATGTTGGACAAGGGTTTCAAAGTGGTCCTGTTCAACAGAGAGTTGCCTAACACTGAAGTTATTAAGAAGTTAATCTGCCTAGAATCTGGTGAGCTGTCTTATGGAATGATGAGAAAGGCAGTTTTTTCTCCAAGTGAACTTAAAAAATTAAAAGATGCAAAAGATACTTTGGTTAAAAAGTTTAGCTCAGACAAGTTTTTAATGTTTGATAACTTAAAAAATTTCAGTAAATCATCTACTGAGGTTAAAAAGTTTAAGCCAGATGTTATATTTGATGATTATATACAGCTCATAGATACAGGTAATAGCAAGCTTGATAGGAGACTACAGCTTGAGAGACTGTGTAATGATTATAAATGGCTTGCAAAAGAGTCTAATGCCGCAGTAGTTCTTGCGTCACAATTAAATAGACAATTAGAGTATAGAGGGTCAAATGTAAGGCCTCAGTTGTCTGACTTGGCAGAGAGTGGTGCAATTGAGCAGGTTGCAGAGAATGTTTTCTTTACATATTACGACTACAAGGTTAACCCGTTAAAAGGATTGGGTAAAGATAAACTGCAAATCGTTGCAAGTAAGGTAAGGTATGGTGACACAGGTGATGTCATACTAAAGTTTGAAGGTGATAAATGTAAAATATCGGAGGATTATGATGGGCAAGTCAGCCACCTATAGATACATAGGTATAGACCCAGGTAAATCTGGGGGAATAACAGTAATAGATACAAAAGATGGAAGTATGGAGGCAGTTAAATGCCCAGAAAGAACAATTGATATGGCTACAATGTTCTATTCTTTTGTAGGAGATGAGCCAAACAATGTAAGATTGTTAATGGAAAAGGTGTGGGCTAGACCAAACAATGCAACAAGGTCAGCATTCACATATGGGGTTAATTATGGCCAATGGTTAGGTATAGCTGCGGCAGCAGAGGTTCCAATGTATACGGTAATACCTTCTGCTTGGATGACAGCGATTGGTTGCAAAAAGGGCATGGACTATTCAGAGAGAAAAAAATGGCTCAAAGCAAAAGCCCAAAAACTATATCCTAATACAAAGGTTACACTATATACAGCGGATTCAATACTAATAGCACACTATGGAAAAGAAACATTTTTTGATGAAATATCTTCTGAAGATGCATGAGCTCTTTGGAGGAATACAAATAATAAAAGAAGGGGAATGGTATATGCCAAACATAGAAGAGTTAAAGAAGTTTGACATTGACTTAGCTTTTGGAGAAAAGGGAGAAAGATTTGTGAAAAAAGTTCTTCAAGGCAATGGTAAAGTTGAGGTTAAAACAGAAAGAGATAAATGGGCAGGGACAGGCAATATTGCAATAGAGATAAGATGCAATGGTAAGTTGTCTGGGTTGTCAGCCACAGAATCGCAAACATGGGTTCATTTATTGTCTGTTGATGATAAGATAATAGGTGGGTTTATATTCGATGCTGATTACTTAAAAGGTATGGTTAAAAAGGTTGTTGCAAATGGTAAGGCCAAGATAACTAAGGGTGGTGACTTTAATGCAAGTCAGATGGTACTAATACCAATAGAAGAATTATTTAAGATTTAAAAGATTTTCATAATATTTACTAGAATCAAAATCTTTCTTTATTAAATCTATTTCAAAGTCATCGTAATCTACGTTTAACTTTTTCCTGTATTCATTGATTTTATCAAGAACTTTTCTAGCTCTTTTAGCATACTCAAGTTCTGCAGCTTCTGATTCTTTTTTCCATTGTGCTGTTGCTTCAGCACCATTAATATCTTCATAGTGTTTCCAATATCTCAAGGCTCTTCTCTTGGCCTGCTTACCTTTCTTTATATTTAAGCTAGCTTCAAAAGCAGGATTCTGTTTCTTTAATCGTTTTTTCATTTCTTTGGATGCTGATTTAAGTGCATCGTCCCAATTTCTTATAAAGTATTCACCATCATCTGTTCTACCTTCTTTGTAATAGTGACCTGCTAACATGTGTAATGCAATTAAATATTCTCTTGCAGACCTGTCTATATCTCCTGCAGTAAATGCTTCGTTAAAAGCTCTGTAGTATTTACCATTAATATTTTTTCCAAATTCAGCAGCACTTCTATCTGGATAAACATCTTCCATATATTGTCTCCAAGACTTGTTCATCCGTCTTTCTGTTTTTCTAAAATCAGATTTATCTGCAATTCTTTTGTTCATTTTTTGATAAGAGTTGTAAACAATAACTGTTCTTTTAAGAAAATCTTCTGCTGCTTCTCCAGCAAACTTTTCTCCAGAAGCTGTTGCATGAATAGCTTTGTACAAGTTTAAACCAGCATCTACAATAGAAGGAGTTATGTTTACCCTATCATCATTTTCTCCAAGCAAACCAACAAGCTCTGAACCAATACCTAGAAATTCTCCTGTATGCAATAGCGTTGATATGTATTTAACGCCTACGCTTCTTTCATCTGGAAGCTGGTCTTGGTCAAATATAGCATCCCATATACCAAGTAAACTATATCCAGAAAGAAGAGGAATGAGTCCTTGCATAGCAAGTTTTAAATATTGTCCATTCTTTAAAGCAAGACCTGCGTTTCGTGCAGTGTTTCTTGTTGCAGCGTAAGCCATACGTCTAAACAGTGTAAGTGGCTTTGAGTACGCACCTGATGCCCAAGTAGGCATGAACAAACTAACAGATGCACCTTGAGTATTGACGTGTGACATTAATTGAGATTTCTTGTACACATTGTCAAGTTTTCTAATTTCTGAAGACTTTCTTAAATTGTTTGCAAATTTTTCACCAGAGGCATTTATAGCATCTTGAGCGTTAAAATTCTTAGAGCCATATTTTCTAAGTAGCTCAACTTCTGCAGGAGTCATTTCATAAAACTTATCAAGGTAGTCAAGAGACTTTTTATAAACTTTGCTATTAGATTTATACTTTCTAATGTTGTCTACATGACCTTTAAAATCTACCCTTCCAACAGCTACAGCAAAATACCTGTTAAAGTTCTCAGTAGGTCTCATACCTCCAGCTTTAAATACTTGGTCCAAAGCTCTTCCTGCTGCAAATGATTGATACTCTCTCATACCTATATCTGTAGCACCCAGAGCCACAACTTCTTTTCTAAAATTTGCATCCATTACAGTGGACAGCTCGCTCATTAAATGTCTTGTTTTAAATGCTGCTCCTGTTTGACCTGTACCTAATACAAAGTTTTTAAATCCTGATGTAGGAGAACTTAGACCAACCTTAGCTAAAACTGATGCTGCATTACCAACCCATCCTGCCCAAGGGCTAGGGTCAGATTGACGATTAACACCTATCTCTTCTTTTATAATTTTTTCAATGGTTCCTCTCCACTTATCGTTTTGAATCTTAGATAAGATGTCAATCATACCTGTACCACTAAAACGACCCTGCTTTAAACCTTTTATGTTTACAAGCTCAGGAAATATATTCATGTTTGCAAGAAGCTTAGAGAATCCAACTGCATATCTTTTAGCTGTAGGCTCCCAATCAGTTTCATATACTTTAATTTTTTTACCACCAATCTCTATTCTTGATGGTAGTTTTGCGTTTCTTTTCTCTACAAACCTAGATGTAAACTTATCAGGTGAAAAGTCTAGTATTTGTTGAGCATCTTGTTTAACCTCAACCTCAAAATCTAATCTAAATTGTTCCCAATCCTCAACACCTTCTTTCTTAGCCTTTAATTTTGAACGCTTTTGTATCTCACCTTCTATCCATTTTTCAAGATAAGGACTGTTCATTCTTAAATATCTTTTTGCTTCAGGAGTTAACTGCCTTGTTATGTATATGCCATCCTCAACCCATTTAACCATACCGCTTTCTTTAAAGTATTCGTAACCAGCTTCCCCTAGATGCTCTCTTACTAAAGACTTAAATTCATTTGCATAATTTTTAGTAAAATTAATATACTCATTTACAACCTGTCCTTCTGCTGTATCTAAATTAAGAAAGTCTTCTCTCTTAGAGTTTTTAATTTTCATAGGTTTTTCAGATGTAACCCATTCTGGTTTAAATGCTTTGTTTATAAATTCTTTTTCTGAGGCCTTTAGATAATTATTGTTTCTGTGTTCAATATAAACCTGATGGTCAAGCAAGTACATCATATTACGAGTTGAATTTTTCTCTACAAATATTCCTTTTTCCCAGTTAGGTAATTTTGAAGCAGCAAACTCTTCAAATGTTTTAAAAGCACCATTGTACGAACCTTCAACAGCTAATCTTGTTGCGAATTTTTTAGCAAGTTTATCTTGTCCTAGCATTTTTAAAAGTTTATCAGTAGGTATTGCCCACTTAACAAGTTCAGGTTGCCCTTTGTATAATCTGGAAATAAATGGCTGATTAGCTTTTTCCGCAATCTCTGCAAGAACCTTGTCATCAATATAGTCAAGAGTAGTTTTTTTAGGAGCTTTATACATGTTGTTAATAATTGACTCATATGCACTTAACTGTGCTTCACTAGAGTTGTATATCTTACCTTCAAACACACCAAGGCTTTTAAGAATATCTTTTTGCTGGTCTCTTGTTATGTCGACACTTTTGTCTCTTCTTTTAAAATTTATATCGCCAACCCTATTCATGAACTTTAATGCATCACTTCTAGCAACCTCTTTGCCCGTATCAGTCTTTTTAAGAAATTCATAAAAATGAATTAAGTCTTCAGGTTTTGCATTCTTTATTCTAAAATCTCTTCCTAGTCCAACTAGGTCACCCATTTGACCTTGGCCAGCTACATCAGTAAGCCCTTCTTTTTTACGAACTTTGTTCCACAATTTTTTAACGTCAGCTTCTAGCTCTGGACCTGTTAGGCCTGAAAATCTAGTTGGACCCTCAATAACTCTGTTAGACTCAAAACCTTTCCATACATCTTTACCCATTATCCGTATAATATCTTTTTGATTTAATGCATCTTTTCCAAAAAATAATCGTTTAGCTTGTGACCATATTTGTTGCAACCAGTTGCCAACCTTCTTCATACCTTTAGCTGTTTCTCTGCCTGCAGCATAATCAGCAATTCTATCTGCAAGAAACTCTTCCATTACATATTCCTTGTATGCTTTTTCTCCAAGCTTGCTTTTAGAAATACCTAACCTTCTTGCAACTTCTTCACGTGAATATTGTTCAAAATATCCTCTTCTTCTAGCATCAGATTCAAACCTAGCTTCACCACTTTTCCATAAAGACTGAAGGTTTTTATTGCCAGTAGAGTATATCATATCTTTATATCTATGAGCATTCTCATGGTAAAATGTTTTAATTCCAGCTTTGCCTATAGTAACTGTAACAATGCCATCTTGAAACTTACCCGCATACTCAGCTTCAACATTTGTCTTTATCTCTAGTCCAGGATTTTTTCTTTGCTCGCCTTCAAGCCACTCTTTATATTTCTCAGCATTTTCAAATGTTAATTCATTTTCAGGTACTTCACTTTTTAGTTTTCCTTTATTTTTAGATTTAATTTGTGGGTCTGTAAGGCTAGGATGTTTTATTTTTGCTAAATAACTATTATCAACAGCAACCTCGTTTCTACGCATAGCCCCTTCTACATGTTTTCTAAATGCAGCTTGAAGCTGTTCTGCTTCTATTTTAATATTAGATTTTTTACCTGTTGGGGTTCTTGGTATGTATTCTCCGTCTGTAACATTTTTACTTTTTACTATTTTTTCATAAATATCTTTAACATTTTGTATTGATAGATATTTATTGTCAGTAGGTTTGTCTGCAAACTTGCCCTCTATTGCTTTCTTCCCTGTCATCATATCAACAAATTGTTTATGAACATATTCGTAAGCGTCAAATAATTCTTGACTTTTTCTGTCATAAAACTTTGCATCAACATCAACTCCTTTACGCCCCATAACCCAGTCTTTAATTTTCTTGGCATCAATCCTTACATCTCTACCTCGAATAGATATTGATTGTCCGTCATAAAGGTCTATAAAGTTTGTAAAAGTTTTTCTTATGGCTGCTGGCGTTGTTCCTTTCATTATACCAGCCTCAGCAAACACTTCCCTAATTGCTTTGTTGTACGCCTCTACAGTTAAAGGTTTATTTTTATTACTTTGGTTCATCCAAAAAACAAATTCAAGACTTTCGCCACCTGGTCCTATAAATGTAAAATCTTCACCAATTTTTTTCTTGTTTTTTTCTCCAATTGATTCAATTAAATTCTTTAAATCTTTAGATATTATAACTTTTTTATAAGGCTGACCTCTGTGATAAGTTTTTGGCAGTTGTTGGAGCAATATATACATTGTCTCTCCAGACCCTTGATTTGTTTCAGGGGTAACCATATCTGTATGAGTTCCTTGAGGAGGTCTTTTAGGTCTAGCCTTACTGCCATTGTCTCCAGGTTTAGCCCATGAAGGTATTTTTACAAAATACGAACCTACGTCTTCAGGAGCTCCCAATATTTTATTAAAAGCTTTAAGTTTTCTTACAAGCCTATTTACATCTTCAGGAACTGTTGACTTTTTATTTACAATTACAGCTTCCATAAACTGGTCAGCTGTAGCTTTATTAAGACTAATTCCTTTTTCAGCTAATGATTCAGCAATTGACATCAAACCTTTTACATGACGATTATAATCAGACGTTTCAAACAGGCTTCCTTTTATTTTTCCTTCAATACCCATAGTCTCTAAAGTCATAAGAACATAATCTCTATTCTCTAGCCAAGCTTGTTTTTGGGCATCAGTAAAGTTTTCAGGAGCCTCCTTGTTATATAGTTCTTTATAAGGTTTTTCAGCTGCTTCATACTCATCAGATTTCTCTGCCTTCTCCAATTTTTCTTTTAATTTGTCTGGAGTGCTAGCTTTTGATTCTGTTTTAGTAAGTTTAGGGCCA
>CEQR01110849.1_pt1 | contig 11847 bp, 7 predicted proteins | sample 530901 | NCBI WGS metagenome assembly CEQR01 (sample SAMEA2621085, study PRJEB7988) | marine metagenome | isolation source: saline water (ENVO:00002010), including | reverse complement strand
CATCTCTCAGGATGTCGGTCCTGCTGCAGCATTCCAACCTGAATCTCAGCAGAAACTTTTCCGTCTGAAAGGCCGCGGCCATGGTGAGTGGCTTCACAAGAATGCAAAGGTTCAAATTGATAGAATTAGAGGACCAGCATCTTTAGAAGAAGAATATGGCTCATTCTCGGTTATTATTAGAAAACTTGGAGATACTGATTCTAATCCACAAGTCCTTGAAAGATTTGATAATCTCAATTTAGATCCAACTTCGCCTAACTTTATTTCTAAAAGAATTGGTGATGCTTACCTTGCTTGGGATGAAGGAAACCAAAGATTACGCAGATATGGAGACTATGAGAACAACTCTAGGTATGTATACGTCGAACTTAATGATGATGTAGAAGCGGGCGCAACCAATCCTGCGTTGGTGCCTTTCGGATTCTACCTGCCGCCCAAATATGCAGATGTAACAGTCACAAGTTCTTTGGGCGACAAACAGCGAACAAAGCAAACCTGTATGGGTCCAGTTATCACTGCTGATGGTGGGACGATTGTAGGTGGTGCGACCCCTGCAAGTATTAAAGCGGTCGGAAGTATAGTGATAAATGGCGCCTTTGTTGTAAACAAGACAATTACTATTCAATCCTCAGACGGAACGTCGAAAGGCTATCTTGCCAAAGATGTTGAAGATCTTACTGTAGATCCTCCACACTTTGATCGCAATGCCGGCACCAATGCCCTCATCGCCGCGTCTCTTAAGCGCTGTATTGAATCAGCAAACGGTCATGCTAACAAAATTAAAGTTGATATATCGGATGCTACGCTCACTTTAACACAGGTTGTGGGTGGAACTGCTGGTAATAACACAATCGCTACTACCGAAACTGTCACCGCGCCAACACTATCGGGCTTCGCGGGTGGTCTTGGCCCAGTTTCCGATCATTCACTTCGCGGTGGTGTCGGAACCGATAACCGTATACGTGCAACATTGAAATTCCCAAGCCTCTCACTAGTAAGTAAGGATACAGACGGTCAAGTAACCAATCGGACTGATGTGGTGTTTGGTATGAGATCTTCAAGAACCACAACATCCACTCGCCCAGCAACCGGCTTGGGTGATTTACATAGAATGTTGTTCGCTGGTCAGGGAGACGATCCTACAAAATTAGGTTTAGCTGTGACTGCAAGTGCAGCTATTGGTATGCAAGCCAGTCAGATTATCGATGGTTACTCCGATGTCTTTACTTTAGATAACGTTGTTTCCGGCGCCGCGGCATTTACCTATACTTCAGGCTCTCGCACTGAGACAACAAGTTGGACAGCCCAAACTGGAAATGACTACCGTAGTTTGATAGATTTAGGATATGATAGTTTTGCAGCACCATTCTTTGGTGGTTTTGATGGATTCGATATTACGGTACCAGATCCCTTAGCCAACACTCAAATAGCCACTGCTGGTACAAAAGCAAACAGTTATGAATTTAACACGTATAGACAGGCATTAGAGACTGTAGCAGATCCTGAATTGTTAGACTTCAATGTTCTGGCTGTACCGGGCCTAACACACGAAGGATTATCTAACTATCAAATGGATCTATGCCAAGAAAGGCGTGATGCGCTTGCTGTTATCGATCTGCCTAATGTTTACACACCGTTTGCCGAAGAATATGTAGAAGATAAAACGCTTAGAGCTAATAGAAATGTTATTGGAACAGTCCAAGCTTTAAGACAAAGAAGAATTGATAATTCTTACGCATGCACATTCTATCCATGGGTGCAAACAAGAGATTCCGTAAATGGTCAAACTTTATGGGTTCCACCTTCTGTAGCAATGATGGGTGTGTTCGGCTCTTCACAAGCCAAGTCTGATGTTTGGTTCGCTCCTGCCGGTTTCAACCGCGGAGGCCTCTCAGATGGCGCCGCTGGTATTCCGATTTTAAACGCGTCCTCTAGACTTTCTTCGAAAGAAAGAGATATGCTGTATGATGCTCATATCAACCCAATCGCATCGTTCCCATCGACTGGAATCGTAGTATTTGGTCAGAAAACGCTCCAAATGCGCCGCTCAGCACTCGATAGAATTAACGTTCGTAGATTGGTAATATTCTTGAAGAAGCAAATTTCAGTTCTTTCGACTCAAGTTCTTTTCGAACAAAACGTTCAAGCAACTTGGGACAGATTCAAGGGTCTTATCGAGCCATTCTTGGCGAACGTTAAGACGAGATACGGTGTCACCGAGTATAAGCTTATTCTCGACGAAACCACAACAACTCCTGATCTTATTGATCAGAACATTCTTTACGCTAAGATTATGATTAAGCCTGCTAGAGCAATTGAATTCATCGCAATTGACTTCATTATTGCTAACACTGGTGCATCATTTGACGACTAAAAATACTGACTATACTAGTTAAATTAAAGGGAGAAATAACTAATGCCATTCTGGTCAACAAACTTTGGAGATCCTGATGCCGATCTTCTGAGAGATCCAAAGAGAAATTTTAGATTTTATATCACCATCACTGGAATTAACAGTGAACAAAACGGCGGACCTATGATCTGGTACGCAAAAGACGTGCAAAAGCCAACATTTACATTGGCGGAAGCATCACATGATTACTTGAACCATACTTATTATTATCCGGGCAAAATTAGCTGGAACACTGTTGATATTAAAATGGTTGACCCCGGCGGCGATCCAGATGTTGCAGCTACGTTGGCTGGAATTATGCAAGGTGCAGGTTACCAACTCCCTGTAACTCCCGATAGTAACAACCTGCAGAGCATGTCGAAGCAAAGAGCTGCCGGCGCTCTTGGACAAGTTAAAATTGTTCAAGTAGATGCCGATGGTAGACCAATTGAAACGTGGACGTTATGGAATGCTTTTGCTCAAGAAATTGATTTTGGTGCTACATTGGCTTATGGAAATGATGAATTAACTGAATATAGGCTTAAGCTCCGTTATGACTGGGCTCAACTTGAGACTGATTCTGTTGGTTCAGCTATAGTTAACCCAGACAATCTCTTTTTTGATATATCAAGAGAATAGACTACAATAAAAATACTAAATAGACTATAATTAATTAGAGGTGTAAATTGTCTAGAAATAAAGATCGGCTTGGAATGGGAGATACGACTCCAGAACATTCTAGCCCACCGGTAGCCGCAATTGATTCAAATGTTTTTTCGTTTGTGGCTCCAACTGAATTTGTGAAGTTACCGTCAGAGGGTAAGTATTACGCTCCTGACCATCCGCTTTTTAATCAGCCTACTATTGAAATAAAACAAATGACCGCCAAAGAAGAGGATATTCTCACTTCGGTCACTCTTTTACAGAATGGGGTAGCTATGGAGAGGCTACTAGAGAGTATTATAGTTAATAAGAATATCGATCCAAATTCATTATTAGTCGGCGATCGAAATGCAATTATAATTTCTACACGCGTATCTGGATACGGAAATGTGTATAAAACAAAAATTACATGCACCAGTTGCGTTGTAGAACAAAGTGATAACTTCGATCTCAATACCGCTGAAGTAACCACTGCGTCAGAAATAATAAATAATTTGCCGGAAGGTATCACTATGAGCGACAATGGAACGTTCTCTGTGGTGCTACCAAAATCACAATTGAATATAGCACTTAGATTGTTGGTTGGGAAGGACGAAAAGTTGCTAGCCAACCAAATACAGAAGAACGACAACGGGATCGTAGATCGCATCGTCACCACACAACTAAAACATATGATTGCATCGGTTAATGGGAACAACACGCCAGAAGCGATTGAATATGTTTCAGATAACCTGCCTTCCTCAGATTCCGCTTTTTTGCGCGGAATATATAAACATATTGTTCCTAATATAAAATTAAAACTTGATTTTGTATGTAAAAACTGCTCCCACACAGAAGTGATGGAGGTGCCGCTTACTGCGGAGTTTTTTTGGCCTGAGCAGTGACTATATGGAGAGTGTTTATGAACAATTCTTTTTTCTAAAACACTTTGGAGGATGGTCGTTTACAGAAGCCTATAACCTGCCGATTGGTCTTAGAGACTGGTTTGTTGACCGTCTTGTTAAACATATGGAAGCTGAGCGTGAAGCAATGAATAATAGCTCGTCAGGCAATACACAAAAATTAACAACCCAAAATCAACCCCCGCCTCCACCCGGTTTAGGCATTAAGTGACTATAAAAAGTTAATTTTAACTATTTAATTGTAGGGTTTATTAACAATGTCGGCAGAAGCAGAATTAGAACAAATCAAACAGATACTATCGCAAATTCGCGATCAAGGCACTGTTACTGCTGGAACCGGTAGTCAAAGTTCTCAAGATTTAGACCAATATACTCGCGAACTTAAGCTAGCTAGACAAGAACTAGATTTGTTAGATAAAAATAGTGCATCCTATAATAGAAAATTAAAAGAAGTTGAAGCACTAACCCGTCAAACAAGAAATGCATTAAAAGATCAACGCAGAGAGACGGACCTGCTTTCGATATCCATGAGCGGCTTATCGGCAGGATTGGATATGCTTGGAAATGCTGTAGATAAAGTGATTGTTAAATTTGCTGGTCTAATAAGTGGGATAATGGATGAAGCAAAAAAACTAGACACTCTCACTGTTGAGTTCCAAAGAACCACAGGAGCGTCCGCAGCACTTGCTAGCAATATTGGAGCTTTAACAGATAGATTAAGGCTGTATGGTGTAACATCCGAGGAAGCAGCGCAAGCTGTAAAAAGCCTACAATCCGGATTTATTGAATTTACACGCTTGAATAAACAACAACAGTTTTCTGTTGGGCAAACAGTTGCTTTGATGAATGAGCTTGGAATATCATTTGAACAGTCAGCTAAAATTATGGAAATTGGCACCCGGGGACTAGGAATGTCTTTGGAAGAAACTCAAGGACTTCTGGTTGATATGAGAGGTGCAGCCCGGGCCCTTGAAATACCTCTAGAACAGTTAACCGCAGATTTTTTGAACGCTGAAGATAGAATTATTGGTATGGGCAAAAATGGCGTTAAAGAGTTTATGAATATGCAAGCCGCGGCCAAAGCAACAGGTGTAAGCACAGGTAAACTTATAGACATAGCAGGAAAATTTGATAGTATTACTGATGCTCAGCGCGCAGCCCAAAGGTTAAATGCAATGTTGGGAGGCGGGTTTTTCGACTCTCGAACACTTAACAGACTCGCTGATTCGCCAACGGAATTAGCCGAATACATCAGAGAAGGTATGGAGTCAGCCGGAATGTCCATGGAGTCATTGACCGGCAAAAACCGAAGACTAGGTAAAGAATTTGCCGCTACTTTTGGCACTGATCTTCCAACAACAATTAAGCTGCTAACAGGTGATATTACAGAATTAGAAGAACAGGTTGAAAAATCTACATATACGCTTGAAGAAATGAAAAAAGAAGCTTTTGGGTTAAAAGGGTTTGATGAAGTCGTCAACAACGCATTTGATGCTTTCAAAAGGCCTGTTTCGGATATTCAACAAGCAGGACGAGCCACATTCGAGGGCTTAGTAGGTTCAGGAATAATAGGTCGATTTGAAAAATTTAATGCCGGCTTAATTGAGCAAACTTCTGCATTTGTTAATAAAAATCAAAAATTGATTGGTGGGATATCAATGCTGTATAATGTCGCCAATATTGACGGTGTTCAAAAAGGGTATGAAATATTCAAAGGGATAGCTACATTTACGGGCACTATGGTAAGCAATATGTTTTCTCTTAAAGGTTTATTAGCAATTATGGTAGGAGGCGCATTATATTCGATAAGCGATCAGTTTGGAGAAATTAAAAAAGTTTTTAGTAAAGATGGTATCATGGCGGGAGTCACAAAAACATTTGATGTACTGAAAGCCAAATTTATGGAATTGCGTCAAGACTTAATAGACAAAGGATTTGATCAAGATTTTTTTAATAAAGGCATCGACGTGCTTAAAAGATTAGGAATAGAGGGCTACCGTAAGATGAATTTACATTTTTTCGGCCCAATAAGAGATTATTTTTCTTTTGATTTCATAGATGACGTAAAAGATGCATTTGGAATGGCTTATGATTGGGCCAAAAATGCATTTATTAATATGATGAAAGGGCTAGTCAATTCCGCTATAGCGTCCATTTTCGACAGTTTTGCGGGAGCCCTAGATCCACTAGTAGATGTTGGTTTATTTGGTATTGGCGACAAGGCAAAAACAATCCAAGATTCAATAAGGGGCACCAGCGAAGGCATGCAGCTTGACGTCATGGATGACACCAGAGAAAATCGTGAACGTTCCCGACGTCTCGCCGCTCGCCGTGCTGAAATTGATAGAATTGCAGCCACCAACGTTTTTATGGAAACAAAGGGCGCTAAAAAAATAGAATCGGTCATTGAACAGAAAGTCGCGCCCAAAGTAACAAGTGCTATCGATGCCACACTTGGTGCTGGTAGTACTCTTTACGACACTATGAAGGATGCGGCCAAGGCCGGCATTGTTGAAGGAACAGAAATAGCACGCGAAGCGAATGCTGGTGTTGATGCAAGCCTTGCTCGACGAGCCGGCGATGTTAATCTAGATAGAAGAAAGGTTGGCGATGTTCTTCTCGCCCCCGTTTTAACCGGCAGACGGTAGTACAAGGAGTTTTTAATGTCAGGCAAAAAAAGAGATCCAACAGATGATACTAATTATTTCAGTAGCTTAAAATACGGTCGCGATGAAGGCGTTGGTCAGGATGTTCACGTAGATTTATCAGACGCGTACGCAAATTTCCATCACTACACAATTTCTTTCGAACATATTGCAACGCAAAAAACTGTTCACTTTAAGGCCTTTGTGAAAGAATATAGCGAGGGGTTTAATTGTTCGTGGACCCCAACCACGGTTTATGGCCGTACTGACCCGATCCAAAATTATGCCGGTACTTCTAGAAGAGTACAACTCACTTTTGACGTGCCTGCCGCCTCTGTAGGTGAAGCATACGAAAATATGGGCAGAGTGTCAAAACTTGTTCAAATGCTTTACCCAACATACACTCAAAGCACCATGGGTGAGGGCTTAATTATAGGGCAATCGCCTCTTGTGCGCGTTAAAATGATGAACTTAATCACAAGTGAAAGAGCCACAGTATCAAGTAACAGTAACAGTCCTAGGGAAGTCAAAAAACAACAACAACAGCTAGCTGGCGATGTATCGCCCGCCGAAGCACTTCTAAATTATAAAACAGCGCCATCACCAAGTTTAGGTGTTATAGCGGCTATAGAGAGCATAAATTATCGTTCTGATTTAACCAAAATACAAATATTTGAAAAAGAGGCAAACACTATATTACCTCAAAGCTTGACTGTTACGTTGGGTTTTACTGTTGTACATGAGGAAACTTTAGGATGGGATGCTAGCACTGGCGAATCTCTGTCAAAATCATTCCCGCATAAAATTATATTATCAAACGCGCCGGATTTGCCCACTGTTGTTAGCGACCAGAATCCCTCTGACGTGCTAGCTAGAATTGAATTTGAGAGTACCAATCAAGCTCGCGAGGATCAAAAACGAGCCGCAAAAAATAGATTTATAGACAATCTGGCGCTTAGGGGTATGGGTAAACTTTTCACTAGTATAACTTCATTTGGAGGTTCAGGATACTACAGTGCGGGTGACATCCCAACATTTGGCGATGATGAATAGGGAGATTACTGATGGGAAGATATAAGGGAGTAAAAAGATTTAACAATAGTGAAAAATACTATGAATATCTAAGAAAAAAAAGAAATCTTAAGGTGGCTAGACATTATGAAACGCCAATTCTTAAAAATCCAAGTGTTCAAGAAAGAATGGGCATCGCAGCAGATACACACGTATGGTCCTTGGGCGATAGATATTATAAATTAGCTCATAAATATTACGGAGATGAAACATTTTGGTGGGTCATAGCATGGTATAATGCCGTTCCAATTGAGTCTGATTTGTCTTTTGGAGATCTTATTGAGATTCCAGTAAATTTAGCTAGCGTGTTAGATATTTTAGGGTTAAATTATTAATCAGGAGTTTTGAATTAAATGAATTTTCTTAATCTGGCGGGCGGGCCATACATGGATCCAACTCTGGGCGGAGCATTAAGCACCGATGCTCCAGACCGCGTTGAAACTTCCGGCGACGACTTTGCTGCTGATACCGCGGCTAGAAGAGCGGCAGGTGACGCAGCTGTGTCAGCTGCTCTTGCTGAACCGCCACCGTTTGATCAGAATGCGGCTATGGCTGCACTTGGAATGCCCACCTCGCCTGACGCTGACCCGGTAGATAATTCTAGAGGGGGAGGCACGATAAGCGACCCCGCCGCAGCAGCGGCTGCAGCAGAGCGCTCTAAGGAAATCCCGTCTGAGTCCATGACCATAACTGCGAACCGTACGCTTCCAAAAATTAGAGGCTTCACAGATCAAACTTTTGTGCTGATGCATGCAATGAATCTCATAAATCTCCGTAACGAAAAAGTTTTAGATTTAGAAGAATTTGGTGAAGAAAAAGGTAAGGACGCTGATGTAATTACCAACACTGTTAGATCATTAAAGCATCAAATGCCGTTCGCGTACATGCCCACAGTAATGAATCCGAAAGAAACAAACGCCGTAATACAATGTTATGGGGAGCCCGCAACTTTTAAAACTTACATGACGGCGCGTCCGGGGTATCAAAGCTATTTAAATTCCAGCACAGAAACACTTTCGAATTTGGTTCCAAAAATAAAAATATTTAAAGTATTTTCAAAAGCGAACGATCGCGATGCTTCGGATAAGGGTCAAAATGAGCGTGTTGTAGAGTATGTTTTTGGTACCTCTGGAATTGAAGGCACAGAATTGGAAGATATGTTGTCGTCCCGCGGATCAAAACGCGGCTATGGGGTAGGTATAAAATCTTTTGATTGCTCGTTTCAACAAGGCAACCCGTTTACCATGCATTCAGTAGTTCAGGGTAATTTAGTTGTGTATGCTAGTAGCATGGAGGAATTGCTTAAACCCCGACGCGGAAACACAGCCGAAACTAAAAATTTAAGTTATCGATTTATCGACTTAGCATTTCGAGCTACTGGTAATGGAATATTAAACACAACAGTGGGCGCCCCTTCACCCGGCACTATTGATGATTTAAACTTCAAACTAATTTTTGATGTGGGCGTTGTGGCTAATAGTAATTCTATTGGTTTGGGAGCAGATCATTCCTCTTTATCTATGTGCTTAGGCCCGGTGGGACACAACTTTGATATAGCTCAAGATGGCAGCATAACACTGAGTATCGAGCTTGATGGATTTGTCGAAAATTCTTTTAGAAACCCCGTAATGTTTGATGTGTTATCAACTAGAGAAAGTATAACCTATGATATTTACAGAAAATTAGTCCCAGACGCGGTCACGCTTGGTTGTGATTCAAAAACAGCTACAGCTTACAAACAGGAAATGCTATCAATTGGTAATTCAAAATTTAAAGAGAGACTTACACTTATTAATGATTTGTTGCGTGACAAAGGTAAAATATATTATGTTAACATTCCGCCCAAAACTATGGAAGCGTATAATAACGCATTCAATACATTTGAAAAAAACGCTGCAGATCGGCAAACGCAAGATAAACTTATAAAAGACGGAAAAACTATGGATCCTATGCTGGCTGAAAGAATTAAAGCTGGCTTTGAAGAGCTAAAAAACGCTCTTTCTGCATACACTCCCGACGAAACGCTCGACTCCGGAGATCCAACCGCTGGTTTTTCAATCACAAGTAGCGAATTTAACGAAAAACAATCTAAAGAATTTGAAAATCAAATGGAAGACAAACCAAAAGAAGAGCAAACAGCCATCAGAGATTGTGCTGTAAATCCAAATTCGACTCAGGTAGCTTATTTCTATGTTGGTGATTTAATCAATGTAATACTAGAAAACATTTCAGATATCTATAAGATACCGGCAATTAATGCAATTGTTGGCGATGCCACTAATATGACTGAAAATGCAATAAAAGATACTTTTGCAAAAGACATAGGGGGCGTTGCGAAAGTAGGCGGCGCCGCCACGGGAGAAGCATTTTCAGACCAACTTATTAAAACTGGTCTTGATTATAAGAAAGTCGGTAAAATAGCAGCTGATTTAAAATCTAAAGCAGAAGAATTTAAGAGATATCGAGTTGTTCTTGGTCCTGTGTTAATCCCAGATTTTTTTAGTGGGAAAAAGGTTCAATGCTCTATTGGGGATATGCCAATCGCACTAAACCACTTTAATGCGTGGCTGGCGGGCGCAACCGAGGGGAAAGATCGGACTAGATATCCGTTATTTAATTTTTTAGATGAGTTCTTAACAGAATATCTTAGGTCTTTTATGATGGGAGACAAAAATTATTTTGATACTGGTGCTTTGGGAAGATTGATGATGTTTGACGGAGATTCGATTATGGGTTACGCGCCAGATAATTTAGAATTTGATACTGATCCTCTCACCTTGCATCGGACTGGATATGGTGGCCGTAAAGGGCTGCTTTACGAGACTGTTCCACAAGAAAACAGGCCGCTCATTGTTACTAAGCCTAATACATTTATGAGGAAAGCTAAGCTAAATACTTATGACTATCATGTTTTTTACCAAAGTCAAGCAGAATATTGTTTACCAACTACTCCAGAGCGAATGACTGAAAACGGAGTTCATGTTTTTCAACAAGGTCTTGATCGCGGAATAGTAAAAGATATTCAATTTCAAAGAAATGATATCGAAGGTTTAAGAACAGTTCGTATTCTACAAAATCAAGAATCAGCCGGTAATGAAACGGCCTCTCAGATATATGAAATTTTTGATGCAACGCTTACTACTTTTCCAAATTTAGAAGCATTCATCGGACAAAAAGTGTACATTGCTCCCCAGAGTGTTACTCCGTATTTGAGTAAGCAGACTTTGAATACCTTCCCAAATTTTAAAGGATTGTATAATCTTGATAGACTTGGGATTGGCGGATTTTATGAAATAAACCAAGTCCATCACTCATTCGGAGAAGGTAAAATGGAAACCAGAATTATCTGTATCCAAGACGGCCGCTGGATGGAAGATAAAAGACACGATGCAGAAAATAACGAAGAGCAAGGTGAAAAATTACCAAGTGGTGAATTTATTCAAGATCCGCTTGTTGGGATTAAAGCTTTTACTGATAGCCGTAATACCGAGATTACAAAGGAACCAAAAACAGGCGCCGACGTGTGTAAAACCTTGTTTGGCGACGGCCCAGAGGGCCCCAAGTCACAGTCGAGGGAAAGAGCAGAGTCAGCTTCTACTAAATATTTAGATACTGTTTTTAGCAAAATTGAAAATTTTATTGGATATGCAAAGGGGCAACTTGATAATGCTAATGATGATATGACTGAGTCTGAAATTCTAGGAAAAGATGGTAGTAAAAGAACCACGCAAAGTCCATCAGCCGGCTCCGAATCCGGCGCCAACAACGGACCAAGGACAGGTTCTAAATGAGTAGGTATTTTGTAAGAAGTAAGAATGAGGATATTAAGGAATTGTTTAATAAAAAACAACTTTTTAAAATTGTTTCAAAATCCGATCATCAAAATTTAGTCGACTTTACCTATGCAGAAAAAATATTGTATGGTCGCACCGACCGCTATTTTCAGCCGATAATTCTCAACGAAAATGTGTTAACACTTAAAGGTCTACCAGCAAACGGCAGCCGAGAATCAGACATTAAGGTGTTTAATTTTGTTGCAGATGCATTTAAAGATTTACAAATAAAATTTAGAACTAAATTGGCCAGTGCTGAGATAGATCCCGGCGACCCCAATTTGTCCAATTTAAAGGCGCATGCTGGATATAAAGACCCAAGAACATTGTACAACAACAGG
>CEQR01110850.1_pt1 | contig 11863 bp, 9 predicted proteins | sample 530901 | NCBI WGS metagenome assembly CEQR01 (sample SAMEA2621085, study PRJEB7988) | marine metagenome | isolation source: saline water (ENVO:00002010), including | reverse complement strand
CTCAAGAAGCTTTCGGATTAGAAAAAATTCTAGCCTCAATCGTTGAGGAAGCCGTAAAACTTACTCTTGAATTAGATAAGGCAGCTAAATCTTTTGGAAAAGCGACTGGATTTGACACAGCAGGTGTTAACGACCAATTATTGGAAGCATCGAGATCAGGCGTTAAAGCCGCTGTTACACTTAGTGACGCAGGAAAATCTTTTGAAGCTTTAGCATCAGGGATGTCTAGTTTTAAAATGGGCTCTGTCGCTACAAACAACTCTTTAATAGAAACTGTCTCCTTATTAGATGCATTTGGAATATCAACCAATGATTCAGTAAAATCTTTGGACTTTCTAGTAACGGCTCTCGGAAGAACAGAAAAGCAAGCGGAAAATACAACCATGGCCATAGCCACAATGGGTAGATCCATAAATGTTAGTGGTACAAAAATGATTAGCGACTTTAACAGTAATGCTGGAAAACTTATAGGTTTTGGATCTAAAATGGAACAAGTGTTTAAAAACTTAGCCGTTCAATCAAAACTTACTGGGATTGAAATGGGAACATTGATATCTACTGCAGAAAAATTTGATACTTTTGAAGGAGCAACAAAACAAGTTGCGCAAATGAACGCTGTTTTAGGCACCAACATGAGCTCTATGGAAATGATGAACATGAGTCATGATGAGAGAATAGATAGAATTAGACAAGAAGTAAAAGCATCCGTTGGAAATTTCAACACTCTTGACCGCTATACTCAAATGTATATCCAAAATGCAATGGGTGTCAATTCTCTTGAGGAGGCATCTAGATTATTAAACATGTCTCAATCAGAGTATTTTGACAATCAATCAAAAATGCAAGCAGCAGCAGACACACAAGAAAAGTTAGCAGAAATGGCAGCAGAGTACGTTCCTTTACTTGAACAAATGAAGCTGCATTTTATGGAGATAGTTAGAACACTTGATCCTTTAATAAAAGGTTTTAGTGCTACCCTTGAACTTTTTGCAAAGTCACCAGCAATCCTATATACTCTCGTGGGAGCGCTTGCAGTTGGAAGAATTGCCATGTTAATGTTTGGAGCCTCTGCAGGATTCGCACAAGCCCAAATGGGACTTATTGGTCTATCAATTAAGTTACTCATGGTTGCATTCGCTCTATTGGTAGGTGAACAGTCGATGACGAATATTGGACTATTCATAGCTGGGTTGATATTATTATATGTGGCGTTTAGACTCCTAAGAAAGGAAACAGATAATACCACTTTTGGATTTAAACTTTTGGCTAAAGTATTTGCTAAAAAAATTAACCCTCCGATGATTGCTGCGTTTGCATTTATGGCTGTTGGAGTTGTCGCGTTGGCATTAGCGTTAAGATTAGTCAAGGGACAAGTTATGTTAGCAGCGATAGCTATGGCCTTGTTGGCAGGAGCATTTGCACTTGCATTCTATGGATTCGCAGCAATGACAGGTGCCTTAAATGAACTTATCAAAACATTTATTGAGAGCGTTGATGTACTGCCAAAAGTGGCAGTTGGAATGTATCTTATAGCTGGAGCTATGTTGGCAATGGGAATGGCAGCAATGGTAAGTGCTAGCTCTATGTTGATGTTTCTAACTGGTTTAGCCGCGATAGGTGCAATTGTAATGATCGCAACAGGGGTTACTGCATTGGGATCTCTTGGAGAATCAATGGACGCAATCGGATCAGGTATGGAAAGGTTTGCCAGCGGTTTGGCTCAAGTTGTTTCAATATCAAAAGAACTTTCTGGTTTAAGTGAAAATTCATTTATGGCATTTTCTGCTAAAGGCTCAGAAACAAGTGCAATTATATCATCAAACGACTTAATAAAAACGGCAGTATCAGGAAAAATCAAAGTTGATGTCAATATTCCTGAGATAAAAAGTCCAACAGTAAATCTTAGCGTTTATCTAAACGGATTCAAGTTAGATACAAGTGGAGATAGTGATATAGCGAGAGTTGTTGTAGGAGCATCATAATGTCGTACAATTTAAGCGGAAATCCATTTGGCCTAAATAATTTAGAAAAAGATAGCACCTATATAACTATCGGCTCTCTAAGAACTAGCAAAATGATAACATTCAAGCCTTTTGTTGAGTCGTTCTCTTTTAGTCTTGAGAAAGAAAAAGAAGAATTTACGACAAATGAATACTCTCCATATAAAGATGTTATCACAAAAGCAACCCAAATAAATGTTGCAATAGAATTAAATATTGTAGCATCGAATTTAAAAGAGGCATCGACGAATGTTGCAAAAATAGTCGAATTACAAAGAATGATAAATGGAAACTATTCAGAACCCACCGTTCTCATAGTTCACTTTAGTAACTTAATAAATTCTGGTTTACCTCAAGGAGATAAGGTGATGACAACACCACCTGGGGATTTCAATAGTTTAAAAAAAATAGGCGTTGCTTGCGTTTGTAACGAAGTTAGCTATGACCCAGACTTAGAAAAGGGAATGTTGAAATCTAGCGGTGGCAAGCTGGTTCCAAAATTTATCAAACTTAGCTTAGACTTAAAATATGTAATTCAAAAAATAACAAATAGAGATAGGAAAGAACTTGGAAACTTTTTTTTAATAAACTCTTTTACACAAAATGGCCTTTTTGCACTTAATGACAATCCCTTGTTTCCATTTGGTGTTTTGTACAGTAATCCTGCGGATGGTTCCAATTATAATTTGGAAAATTTAGGTGGAATAATGCAAGGCCACCAATCGAGTTTTATCGATTCGACATATAGAAATACAAAATCTTGGATTTTTATTGGAAACAATATCCAACCTAGTGAACAAAATTGGCGGGATGAAGAATTCGATAACATCCTTAATCCTACAACGCAGGAAAATGACCCTGAAATAGCTAGGGCGAATGAAATAAAGAACTTAAACACAATTTACAACAATGATAATGGTATAAAACTTATGAGATATGTGTTTTTTGATCCCTACATAAAAACTTTCAAAAGAGTTATTAAGGTTGATAACAAATCAGCACAAAGTGGCAATCCAGAACCATTTAAAACAAATTATAACGCTACAAAATTTCAAGATATAATTTTTAACTTAGAGTTTGATTGCCCTTCAGAATCTCTTGGGATGGGTTTGGTAAATTTAGCCAAACTGCAAACACTTGTTAGGCTTTTTTCTACAAGAGGAAAGTTGTCAAATAGCGGAATTACTAAAAACGGAGATGAAATTAGTTTTCAATTTCTACAATCTTCCAATGATAGTTTCTGTAGAGTTTGTATACCTTCTTTCTTGCAAAGTGCAGCCTCTGGTCCATTAAGTTGGAGTAGGACTGCTGAGCCTACACAATCATATGGTGCTTCGATGGAAGTTGTAATATTGGATATGAAAATAACAATAGATGCTAGTAATGGATTTTTTAGAGATGAGGGTGGATACTTAGTCCCTAAGAATTTTTCCATTTCTTTAGATATGATACCATTTAAAGACTCAATCCTTAAAGATTATATTATAACAGAAAAAGATGGAGAAAGCACATATAGAGTGCAAGACCCAGGGTTTGGTATAAACGACACGGAACAATCTAATATACAAACAGATCCCGAATCAAATACTACAACAAAAGATTTTTCCGAAGATGATATAGTATTTCAACCAAGTGAGGTTCGAGTTGAGGAGTCTGTAACAATAGGTACTGAAGAGTATGCTGAGAGCGATGATGTTGAACCAGAAGGTGGATCTTTTGAAATCTTCAACGATGACCCAGATGCAGATTATTAAGGAGACTAATATGCCAATTTATAAAGGACAAAAAACAGCAAAACTAAGTAACGATCTATACTTCGAAGTATTTGAAGACAAGGGAGTTAAATATTTAGAAATTTATAGATCTGTAAATATGAAAGAGATGCAAGGTGTGAGAATTGGAATTTTAGCCAAACACACTTGGACTTACGGAGATAAGTTGTATAAATTATCTGCAAAATATTATTCTGGTGATATATCAAAATATTGGATTATTGGATTAATCAATAAAAAACCAACTGATGCACACTTTAAAATTGGAGACGAGGTTTTAATCCCCGCACAAATAAGTATAATAGAAAACCTAATAGGAAATCCTAATGACAACCTACAATTCTAACGATTTTTTTAATGCAAGTGACAAACCACAATACTGGAAAGATTGGGCTCGCAATGAACCTGGTAGTTTAGCAAATGTTATAGATACAAGTATTGGCCAATTACCATCCAATTTCCTTTCAAGTTTAGACGAAGCAGAAACCGAAGATAAAGAAGTAATAAAATTTATTTATTCTCAATTTGCACCCATATATCTTGAGGCTACAATTACGGTTATTGGTGATGAAATTGGAGCAACTGAGGGATCTCTCACACTACAGACAACGAGAGCATTGATTGTAAATGATAATCTAGACGGTACAGAATTAAAGAAACTATTTTGCAACTGGATTGTGCAAGCAAGAAGAGCTGCCTATTTAAGCTATGGGGAAGTAGGTTCACTGGTGACATACTCCTCAGGTTGGCAAGGAACTATGCCAGGTTCAGGTGGGAATCTAGGGCAAATCGCTAGCCGAGCTAAGAAATCGTTTAAAGATAAAATAGATGAATTAGTAGACGCATCTTTGGATGCCAATGGTGTTGCCGATCCATCAACTGGTGAAGAGGGTATAGAGGCTCTGGCAGCATTGGAAAAAGACAATAATCGAGCAGTTGATGCAGCTGCCGTTGCTGCTCCTTTAATTAGGGGAACCAATGTTGAAGAAGAGACCTATAAAGAAGATGATTTAAGAAATTTTTTACAATGTGTGTTATTGCGAGATTTCGTAAATGAAATAGCGTCGAAGCAAGGCGGAAATGCCGCTGTCTCTGATGGTGATTTCGGATGGAGTATCCTAAATGTAGATCAAGGTACAGCTAAATCAAAGGGTCCGTGGATCAAGCCATACAATGGTAGAATAATACCTCTAACAATGGCTGAACCTACAGAATTTTTGAACAAATGCAATTTTCCAAAAAACTTTCAACATCTTTTCAGGAGAAAATCTTATCATAAAAAATCAGAATTAACACCGTCTTTTTTCTATGTTAAACCAAAAATTAAAGAAGTGCAAGGAGTGACCACCATCGAGGGAACAGAAGAGGTGCCTCTAAAATTAACACAAGATGATGGTAAGGTAAAGTTCAAAGGATTAACCATTACTTTTGATGGAACAAATCCCTCAACAGCAAGAAGAGATATTAAAGTTACCTTAAAGCTTGGATTAGCAAACCTTGGGTCTTTAACTGCAAATGTTGCTCAACAGGATAATGAAATTAATTTTGAACTATACAAATTAATAACAATACCTTACGGTGTAAAAGCTCCAAGCACCATCGCAGGTGGAATAGTGAGAAACCAATATAGTCCAGATTATAATAGAATTAGACTTAAATTAAAATGTCAATATAAAGCAGATTTTTCGGCATCAAGTAGACTTACTAAAGAAGCCGGTGGTGCAAAACACACGTATGACATGGATCAATGTTTTGATTTAGCCATAGAGGGTCATACTATAACAAGAAGTGATATTGAGAATGAATCAGAATTAGTCATTAACTATAGGGGATATTTTGAAACTTTATTAAGCCACCCGTTCATGGACTCTTTGGCAACACCAGCTGAAGTACAAAGTAGGTTCTATGCTGATTATAATTTGACGGAGGCTGCAAAAAAATGTTCAGAAGACACTCTCAAGAAAATCATTAAAATAAACCAGATGGCAGATAGAACGACAGCCAAAACAGCAGGTTGGCAAAAATTTATGAACCAAATACCAAAGGAAAATACAGGTTGGGTGAAATACACTGTTCCGAAACAATTTCTTAGATCCTTTGCTCTTGTTGATTCTCTATCTTTTTTGAGATCAACAGATAAAGCATGTATATTCAGGGTTGGAAGAAGCTTGACCGCTACGCAAATAAATGATCAAATATCAAATTTAACTGATGTTCAAGACGAAATGACAGATGAAAAAATAGAAGACGATCTTTCGAAGGATGGATTAAAAAAAGTAAGTGAATCAAGTTGGACTACTTTGGGAGACATAATGAATGTTGCCTTGAGTGGTCTTTATGACCCAAACGATAAAAGCAAACTAGCAAGTCAATTCAAGCATTTAAATTTAAAATTTGCCGTTGCACCAATCCAAATAAGAAATCCTCTAGATAACGATACTATTTTAAAATTTAATCCTTTAGATTTACCAATCGATATATTCTTTTTTCATCAATGGTTTCACTCTAATATTGTTAATAAGGATTTGACTTACTATCCAATTTTAACAATGATGAGAGACTTAATAGAGAGGCTTGTAAACAACCTCTTATATGAAGTTTGCTTCCCAAACTCATTACCAGATGAAGCTCCACCTTCATTAAGAACTGGATTTTTTCAAGATTCTTCAAATTTAAATCTTCTAGATTACCCTTTAGATGGGTTTAACTACTACCATGACGTCGATAGAGCACTCGACGAGTCACCGAAAAAACAAAGATTATTTGAATATGATTCGGAGGCCAAACCTGAGGAAATAAACAATTACTGTTTAATATATATGCAAAACAGAGGTACATTTGTAAGATCTGGAGTTTCAGATTCATTATATACGTCGCCATTTGTCCCCTCGTTTAATCATGGAGCTGCATTCACTGAAATAGGTTCAGAAGATAATGATGGGTTAATGAGTGATGTTGCCTTTAGTAAAGCATCAACTCCTGGTTTAAAAGAGGCTAGATTCTTTTCTAGTCCTGTTGGCGGATTGAATATTTTATCCAACGTTTATAACTTAAATTTTAATTTGAAAAATATTGCTGCAAATATGTCAATTTATCCGGGTCAAATAATTAAGTTTAAATTGCATGATTTTGATAAATACAATAATGATTATAGAAAACCTGGGTCATTAAGTGCTATCATGGGTTTTGGTGGTTATTACACGGTTAAAAAAACAGAAATACAAATTAACGCAGAAACTGGTGAATCATTCTCTATAAAATACGAAAGTTTATGGTCAGGAAACGGAAATAACATAGATTTTAGAAGACAAAGAACGGATGGAGTCATAATAGAAAGAAGTGATCAATGTCAAACATATTTTGATACCGCTAAAACAAGATATTACAGTGCAGGTGGTACTGAAGAAGTTGATGAAGACTTTCAAGTTATTGAAACAGCAACTGAAGCTGGTGCTAGGTATTTCCTACATGGCTCTGTTGGTGGCGATGACGGACTACAAGAAGTTCAAGATATAGAAGCTGCTCTACAACAAAAGGCTGATGAGATAAGTGGAGCTTGGTTTGACAATGATGGAGGAAAACTATTAAATAATTATAATATAGGAGATAGTAGAAGAGATGAATCTGATCAAACCACCAAAGGTCTTATAGCTACAATAACTTCAATTCCATCAAACAGAGCATCAGTTCAAGTACTAATTGAAGAGTCAGATTCAGGAATAACCGGAGAATACATAATAACACAAGGAGCAACCGTATTGGTTAGATAAGATATGTCAAGATTATTTTTACAACAAAAAACAAACAATTCTTTTACACAATGGTATTACAAGCAAAAATGGAAATCAGATGCATATACTGAAAACTCTGGTATCGGATCAGAGAGTGTTAAAGATTTTAACTTTGTTGAAAGATCATATTATGGTTTGGTGGATCATGAGAATAATCCCGTTGTTCCAAATGATGAATTCATGGTTCAACTTAAAGATGGAAGGGTGCTAGACTTTGTAGCTGACTCTGTCTCTCTGATGAGATTAAATTATTTAAGTGCAGTTCGCATTGGATCTATATCGCCATCAGATTCTTTCTTGAATGAATTGGGAATTATATCGTCATATGAAAATCCTAGAATAAGATATGGAGAATACTTAAGAAATATTCTCCAATTCTACAACGAAACACACATACCAATTTCACTTGGTAAACATAGTATAACATCTTATGACGACTATGTCAACAACTTTTTTAAATTTTTTTTAAAAGAAGGAAAAAATATTCCTTTAACTATGTCAAAATGGCTAATTTCAAAACATGCTAGTGTTTTTGAAACTGGACTTGCATTTTCTTTCACTGATATACCTCCAGATGAAGATCAAAGAAAAGTAGATGAGATAATTGATAGCGATTCTTTTGAATATTTTAAAAATTTAACACTAAATATGGGATTTTCTATATCCCATCAGAATCCCAACGTATTGGTTTATGATCTAGCCTCACCAGCTACTGCTTCAATTAGGAATAAGTATAGTTTATTCAATTTAGATAAAGTATTTAAAGATAGATTTATAAAAGCATGTACTTTAGATTTACAATTACTTAATAATAATATTAATATATATTATAATAAATATGTTGAAAATAATTCACTTGTGAGAGTTGTTAAAACTGAAAAATGCAAAACTGTTTCGGAATATATACAGCTTTCAAAAGTCGCTATCAATAAACGAGCAATGTCTGACCATCAGGAGCTAGAATTTTATATAAAGGTTAGAAACACCGAAGAAGGTATGCCCTATAGTAACGAAGATGTCAAAAAAATATACAAAAGAGCAAAAATTCTTCTAAAAAGACTTGACAAAACACAATCCATAGGTTATATTAATAATAGGTTTAAAGACGAACTTTGGAACAAGGATTATGGCTATCATGATCTTGTGAAAAAATTAAAAGGCGATACAAAAACTGAAACTCAACGATCTCAAGTTGGCGGTAGTTCAATATCAAGCGGAGGCTCTGGTGGCGGCTATTCTGGAGGATCGTCCGGTGGTGGAGGATCGTCTTATTAGGAGGACAAATGTTATTTCAACTGATGGACAGTAAAAAAGACTGTGCCGGAGTTTATATTGATGGTAATTTTATATGGGATAAAATACCAGAGGGTATAACAAAAACATGGTCTTACTCAGACCATCTATTTGGCAGGGACATTGATTATGCCCAGTTGCTAGTCGGAGGATGTTCTCTAGATGATGTTTGCCCTGAACACCTAAGAGAAAGATGGTCAAGATCACAAGGACTGCTTAAGGCCCATTTTCGAGGCTTTAATACTGCAAAAATAAGGCTTGATGGAATCTGTTTTTATGAGATAGTACCTGAAAAACACCTTCGACACTATTTTGATACAAAAAATGAAATAACACAATGGGTATTTGACAATTATGAAAGACCAGAACATTATTCATTATTAAAAAGAGCACAAGCAGCAATCAAAGAATTGAAAAAACATCCCGTATCTATTAATAAAATGGGTATACATCGTGCAAGCGCAAATGATCCAAAAGCAAAGCATCTTTATGAACAATTTAAGGACACAACCCCGTATGTCGATTATAATCTTTTTGGCACCGTTACTGGTCGACTCACAACTCGAAAAGAATCTTTTCCGATTCTTAACTTAAAAACAGAATTAAAGCAGTTTGTTTTACCAACGAATGATGTATTCCTTGAGTTAGACTTCAATGCTGCTGAGATTAGAACAATGCTTGCACTGCAAGAACACGAACAGCCTGAGGAGGATATTCATGAGTGGAACATCAAAAACGTATTTAAAAAAGATTTGTCAAGAGACAAAGCAAAGCAAAAAATATTTGCATGGCTCTACAACCAAGAATCAAATGCTATCAAATCCAATTACTACGATAGAGAAGTATTATTGGAAAGATTTTACGAAAGCACAAATGAAGTGGTCCGGACACCATTTGGACGGGCAATTAATACTCCCCATCGCAAGGCACTCAACTACCTTCTCCAATCTTCCTCATCAGATAATACCCTCGAACGATTTATTCGAATTTCTAACTTTCTTCGAGCCACAAAATCGCATGTCGCATTTGTCGTTCATGATAGCGTGGTTATTGACCTACACCGAGATGACAGAAGAATAATTCCGCAACTTAAACAAATGTTTGGCGAAACTAGGCTTGGAAAATTTAAAGTAAATTGTTCACTAGGAAAAAACCTAGGAGATATGAGAGATTTTTCATGGTAGAGTCAAAATTTGAAATCGGAGACTTAATTGTAGTCTCAGGATCGCAAACAAGTGGCATACCAAATGGTGAAATAGGACTGGTAACTTCGGTGGAACATGTGCAACGTAAGCATTTTATTTATTGGGTACAGTTTACAAGCTGTGACTATATGATCCCAATGTGGTCCGTAGAGATGGAGAAAATATCGTGATTGATGTGGGAGATTTGGTTGAAATTATCAATACACCCTTTGATAAAGAAAATTTGTTTGGATTTGTTAACGGAAACATGGGAATAGTTCTTGATCTAGCAGGTTACTTAACAAAAGACGTTCAGATATTTGTGGTATATATTTTCGATGGCGGAAGGATGGTGCACATTGCATCATATAATTTAAAAAAAATGGAGAATAAAAAATGTTAATGATTGGACTTGGAGAAGCAGGAAAGAATATAGCAAAACTGTTCAAGCCTCACTCCAAAAACTATAAAGTAATTTTAATTGACGGAGGAGAAGGTATAGAAACTAAAAATACTGTGGAAGAATATGATTCGGTAGATTTTAAACTTAAACAGAAAGGGCTCAAATCTCACTCTGAAGCTATCCTGTTTGTATGTGGGTCTGGTAAGGTTGCCGGTGCCACACTTAGAATTTTAGAGGCATTGAAGGGCTTTAAAACAACTGTCGTTTACATAAAACCTGATGTTGAATTTGCATCAAGATTGGAGAAAAAACGACATAAAGTGCATTTTGGAATTTTACAACAATATGCGAGAACGGGAAGTATTCATGAAATGATTTTAGTGGATAATAAAATCCTGTTAAATCAAGCTGGAGCTGGTAAGGTTACAAATTATTACGAAAAAGTTAACTATTTTATTTACTCCATACTTCAGAACTTAATGTATTGTGCTCATGTGGATCCGGATTATGGAAGAATTCATGAAAAAAAGAGTATTTCTAGAATTTGCACCATTGGTTTCGGGGGATTTTATGAAGATGATGAAAATTTTATTTTTCCTCTTGACAATATAACCGAAACATGTTATTATATTAATATAGAGGAAAGTGATTTAGAAAACGATACAAATATCATACCTAGATGTCAAGAGATTGTGAGAGAAAATAAAACAAAAGACAGGGAAACTTCTTTTGCAATATGGAAATCTTCTGAAAATAATCACTACTATTCTAAGCATTACACTCATTTTATACAAGAGGAATAATATGGACTCTAGAAAAAAAAATTTACTAAGAGAAAGAGAAAAACTTGAAAGATTTGAAATGATTGCTTTGGATGCTATAATACATGATGAATATGAGGGAACGGACCTTAGATTAATAATTCAAAAAATATTCGAGGCAGCACAGATGATCACAAAAATTGATGAAATTTTAAAAAACTTAAAGAAATAACTTGACAACGACTTTAAAATATGTTATATTATTAATATAGCGATGGAGGAACGATGTTAGCACTTGTTTGCTTTACGCTTTTTATTTTTGCCTTTACTTGGATTTGGTATTGGCTACACGAAAAAATTTAAAAAAAGACTTGACAAGTCTTCAAAAACATGTTATAATATAAAGACAAAATAACTCAAAACAAAATGGAGGTTTTATGAGTAACAATTCACAACCAATGACTGTATATACAGGTACTTTCGTAACACAACGCGGCAATCGAAGAACAATGAACTTCGTTAAGCCATCGGAAGCGCCAAGTGGAATATTTCCATCGTTTAGTAAAACACGTAACTTACAGCCAGGTTCTGAGACCGTATATGATATTGATCGTCAAGCATATCGTACATTCAACTCCAACACTCAAGTTGGAGACGTA
>CEQR01110851.1_pt1 | contig 11905 bp, 8 predicted proteins | sample 530901 | NCBI WGS metagenome assembly CEQR01 (sample SAMEA2621085, study PRJEB7988) | marine metagenome | isolation source: saline water (ENVO:00002010), including | reverse complement strand
TGGTTTACAATTTCCAAAACACATAACTGTACAATGTCAGTTTAGATATATTGGTTCTCATAAACAATCAACTACTGCACAACACTACGGTGGTGTTAGACCACATAGAGTGGAGAATCCAACTCAGGAAGAAAATGCAAATAGAATAATTAATCAGTACTTAGGTAATGGGCCTGTAGTGAGTGGTATATTAGATTTTACAGAAGATCCGGAAGACTTTGTTGAAGATAGCTTAGAGTCTTTAGGAAACACAATATCAGGATGGTTCGGTTAATATGAGATACAGAAATACAAAAATATTTAGAGATAACAATGGAAAAAGGTATTATAGACCAACTATAGTACCCAATATACCATTAAGGGATAGTGATTTATTTATTTACCCAAAGGTGGGTGAACGTTTAGATTTATTAGCTCATAAGTTTTATGGTGACTCTAACCTATGGTGGATTATTGCAAAAGCAAATGAACTTACGAATGGAATGATAGGATTAAGTTCAGAAAAGAAAATAAGAATCCCAACTAAAATCCAACCTATATTGGAGAGTCTACAGAGGGGAGTCTAATGTCTGTAAAATTTAATAGGATTATTCATCCTAACATTCAAAAAGAACTATATGTAAGACATAAAGCATTAGAAAATAGAAGAGGTAAGTATGTACCAGATACAGGTGTTCATTTCTCAGATATGGCTACCCGTGCAACTTATGCTATAATGACAACTAACTATGATAATACAAACATAAACAAAGGAATACAAGGTGGAGAGTTCTTTCAAATAGACTCAGAGGTTCGTGTGGGCAATCTCTTCGAAAGCTTGTTTGGATTCAGAAGAGATGGACAGGGTTCTTACAGAAACACCGCGAGTGATGGTATAAAACCTGTGTGTGGTATAAAAAGTGTAACAGTTGAAATGAACGATACAACAGGATTAAGAACTGCAACTGTAGATTGGAATGCACCATCCTTAAATTCACTAAATGAATTCGCAGACTTTTTAGACTTCGGTACTAATGTTGCAGTTCAATTCGGTTGGGTATATGGTAACAGACAATTTCCTCAAACTTTTATACACTACGATGATGGTTTAGGAATAGTTGTGAATGATGAATTATTCAATAGTCCTTACAAAAAAATTGTAGAATCATATGGAAATATGGATGCATTAGGTGGAGTGGTATCAAACTTTTCTTCTAAGTTAAGAGATGATGGTGGTTTTGATTGTCAAACGATTATTATGGGTAAGGGTATTAGCTTTCTGTCGAATATGGATGGTCCAACAGGATTAACTGTTAATGCAAATCAGGCTGCGTTGTCGGATAGTAACAGTCAAAACCTTCTTTCTCGACTCGGAGGAGCTATATTTTCTGATCCGTCACGTGAGTCGCCGAGCGAACCCATAGACAGAGCTTTAAGATTAGTCACCTACAATGACATCTATCATGCCGTCGCAAATTTAGATTTAATAGTTTCAGAACTTTTAGATAAAGGTGCTGGACGAACCGATGATTCGGGTACATCATTGCTTAATATTGGTTCGACTTTAGGTAATTTGGAATCTGTTACAGACGATGTTGATGACTCTTTTGGACCTCTTATAACACCAGAAGAACAAGAAGAAATTGATAATCATGATTTAGGATTGAATTTTAGTGGCACATTTGACTTACTAGAAGACGATAAAAAACTTGTACCAGCATTTGTTGGTAGTGGACAGGATGCCGTTGATGTAAATGGTAATTATCGAATTGAACCAAAAGGTTTTAACTTTTTTGAAGTAAGTAATCTAAGGAGTGTTACAGAAACATACAATATAGTTGGTGGTTATTCAGCGAATCAAAGCTACAGTAATACAACTGACCTTTATGTGAGATGGGGGTGGTTTGAAGATAATATACTTTCTAAATATCTTTCGCTTATTAATAGGGCAGGTAGAGTTTCTCAAACTTTTAGAAGCATCCAACATACTCCTAATGGTCGGGTATCTAACTATGTTTCATATAATTCAAAAATGATACCAACGGATTTTTCAAAGGTGTTTTGGGCATCTTCTAATTGGAGCTCTGATAAAATGTTTGAAGCGACTGCAACTATCGACACCAATTTGAAGGCATCTGTCAATACTTTAGATGAACTAAACAGACTTCTATCAAAATATAGAGAGTTTCAAGATGATCAGAATCCAAAATATGGACGCCTAAGATATTGTTTTATAAATGTAAAAACAATTCAAGAAGCATTTGGATTTGATACTTCAACAATAGATGAAGGAATCAATGGATTTATGAAAACCAGACCAACTTTCAATTCAATAGAAAATTCTATTAATATAATTCTAAGGGCGATATCTGAATCACTTTACGGTATTCCTGATTTGAGAATTTCTTCTGAAGCAGATAACCTTATGATTATTGATAATAATTTAGAAAATTTAGAGTCACCGAAAGCTTTTTCTAATATTGAAGAAGAGGGTTTTGGTATATTTAAATTTCCTAGTTTTGAGGAAGGGAGTATAGTAAAGAATCAACAGATGGAAATTAGCATACCAAAAAAACAGGCCTATGCAAGTTATTTAAATGCTGGTGGTGGTATTTCCACAAAATCAGATGAGATAAAGGAAGGGTATAGAATATATTCAACATTATCGGGTATACAAAAACACACAGATGTACCTTTGCATTATCAAAAACCAAAATTTGGTGTACCTAATGGAAATGAAGGTAAAGGATTTAAAGACACAGAGTCAGATAATTACAACTTTTTTGGTGGATTAATAGAATTAGGTAGATGGAGAAAAATACCTGAACAAAGTTTTGAAACAAAAAATGAAAAAACCGACAAAAAAGAAAAACAAAGTGTAGAAGATTTCTCTGAAAATTTTTCAATTGATTCAGAGACAGGTAAGATGCAATATAGACCAGAAGGTTCAAGAGATTCAGATATAGTTATAGACGAAGTAGATAAAACTGTTTACACTGCAGGTGGTGCATTACCAAATTTTCAAAAAGTGTATAAAAAAATTCCGTTGCCGGAAGGTCCTGCAAGTATGGCCGATATGTTTCTTATGGATGACACACCATCTAATACCTGGTTAGAATCAATAAAAATGAAACCAGCGGCACTTCAAATTATGAAAAGTATCTTATTTGATAATAAGAATAAGAGAACAACCGGTGGTGGTAAATCAAAAAGTTTTCGTTTAAGATTTGTAGATTTAAGTTTAGAGGTAGATGGTATTGGTGGATTAAGACCACTTTCACAATTTAACGTTTCGTATATACAACCAAGGTTCAATACAGAAATATTTACAGAAGATGGCAAAAATTTAGGTGCTCCAATATTTTTTGTCATAAAAAACCTAACACAAAAGATAGATAGTTCGGGATGGACAACATCATTTGGTTCTGTAATGCAACAGAACGCAGAAGCATATAGTTACGGTTTAGATAACGGATTATTTGCAACGAGTAATATGATTGACCCGTTAAGTAGAGAATTTACACAATTTCAACCTGAAACATTTTTAAATAAAATTAAAAAGTTACTAGAACCACTTAGTGTTGCTAAAAACAAATTTGACAACTTCATGTCAGACGCATTAGATTACCAAGAACAATTAGAAACGGCTGGTGATATATCCAGTGATACACCCTACTCTGATGCTTATCAACAATGGAAAACAAAAAGAGATGAGAAAAAACTAGAAAAAGAAATAGATAAAGATGTAAAAGCGATGTTAAAAAGTCTAGATCATGATGTTATTGGAACTGATTTATCTCCAACTATGAACGATGTTGATTGGTTAACAGAAGAAAATAGGCTTGAGGCAGAAAGAAAAAAGGTGGGTAAAATGGGAATTACTATTCCAGCACAAGAATTCAGACCTTTGTCTAATGATTTTACATTTTCACCTGAACCCGTATCATTGAGTTCTGAAGCAGCTAATAGTATATTTGAACAAAACGAATATGCTGATAATAGAGATTACTTTAATAATCCTGATAACTATGAAACAGATGATAAGTACTTGAGTAAGAAAGATCCCATCACCACAATGTTAACCAGTGCAGGTGCTATAGAGATGTCAGAAACAAATTTACCTGGTTTTGGTAGTGGTGCAGAAGCTGATGTTGAACAGTATACTGCGGAAATGAAAGATGGTTTTAGTGTTTACTTACCAGGTCTTGGACATGACCTACATGTAGCTACAGTAAATTCAAAAGCTAATATAACAGAGTTAGAATCCGATAAAGATGCAGGTAGTCAGATAGAACAGAAACGTGGTAAATCAATATTTGCACAGGTGAAAGGATTTTTATACAGAAAGAAGAAAGAAGAAGCAGAAGTAAAACAAGCACCACCACCAAGATTTAAACAGTCAGATTTCAATGATATTTATGCACAAGCAGAAGAGATTGCTAAAAAGTTTACTGATAAAAGTTATGAAGAATATCTAATGAAAGCAGGAAATGACGTGATACTAAATGACCAACTACAAATTAGTTTACAAGTGGTTTATGTAGATGGTACACAAAGATACGAAGCTGTTTATTATGGTGAAATATCACATATGATAGATGAACAAACAGAAGTAACTTATACACTACCGCAGATAGTCTTCGGAAAAAGAGGTAAAAATAAAGATCAAGTGAAAACTGTGGCCAAAAGCGAGGGGAGGAAGATACAGTTACTAAAATACATGAAAGCTCAACTGATGATTAAGATAGGTAAAGAGTATGGAGACTTATTAGGTAATCAGGAGGCTACATAATGGCACAGGCAACATATTCGGATGACTCACAGCAAACTCAAGTAATATCACAAAATCAGATGGAGACTATTGAAGAGAATAAGAAGAAGATTCAAAAAATAGTGGATGCTAAAAATGATAACAAACCTGTTTTGAACAGAAAAATAGAAATGATAACTAAAAATACTGATAGGGTACTAACCGGTTTTGGTGCATTACCAGGTGAGTTTATTTATGAAAAAACTCGTAAACCTGTAAAAAGCAGAACACCATATCACATTCACTTTACAAAAGATTTAGGTATCTATTATATGACTCAAACCAGTCATGACAGTATTCTATCAGAATTGATTATCAGGATAGCTAGACAAAGTGCGGTTGAGATTTATAATATATTGAATCAACAACAACCGATGACTATCAATCCATCTATAGTTATACCAACAGAAAATCAATATCGTGATGGAAACTTTACAAGATATTTTGCGAAAAAAACAAATGACAAATCGCTTATGTTTGAGATAGCCGAAAAAGATTTTCAAACTTCACCCCTATATGAGTACACAGAAGTTATCTGGTTTATAACCGGCACTAAAAAATTAGTAAGGGAAAGTAATGAGGTCGCTATTAAGATGGCAGAGGGTGAATCAGGTTTTGTTGGTTTAAGAAAAATATTACCAGATTTTCAATACTACAGAGAGAATCAAGCCGTATCACCTAAAGAACGGATAGAAAATAAATTAGCAAATGTTGGTGGTTTTCAGATAAATATACCTGGTGCGGAAACATCAAATCAACAACAACCAATTCAACAACAGGGTGAGGCACCAGCTTACGGAGCTGGTGCGGCAACAGGTCCTCCACCTGGTGTGATGACGGGTGGAGCTGGTGGAACTGGCGGTAGTTCATATTAAATTTGTATTTGGGTATTTTAATTAATATTTATAATAAAATCAAAGGTTATATAAATGAAAAGTCAAGTCTTAGATAAAGGCTTTATTGAGGTTGTTGATTCATTAGGAAATGATTTAACAGTTGTCAATTCAGCTCGAGTATCATTCGGTAAAAGAAAAACAAAGTTCGATAAATCAGATGAAAGATTAGTTCGTTATCTTGCAAAACACAAACACTATTCTCCATTCAGACATCTACAGGTTCAGTTTCATATTAAAGCACCTGAGTTTGTAATGAGACAATGGTACAAGCATGTTGTTGGTATCGAAACATCATCATCTAGTTCTACAAAAGATCACGCGTGGAATGAGATAAGTGGTAGGTATGTACCTGTTGAGGACTTCTATGTACCAGAAATTTATAGGGCACAATCTGAAGATAATAAACAAGCATCAGAGGGTGAGGTTGAGAATCAATCAGATGCTCAAAAACTATGGATGGATGCACATTGGTATGTCGTTGGTTTCTATAATGATTTGTTAGAGATGGGTATGGCAAAAGAACAAGCCAGAGCTATTCTACCTCTGTCACAATATACAGAAGTTTATTGGACAGCATCATTTCAGGCAGTTATGAATTTTATAGAACTAAGAAATGAGAAAACCTCACAATGGGAAATACAAGAATATGCAAAGGTATTGTTAGAACAGATGAAAGAAGTATTTCCAAAAACAACTGAACTATGGAGTGAAGCCCACAATTGGTAATAGTTGAATCTCAAAAAGAATGGGATGATTTTTTAGATAAGTTTAAATCTACTTCATCATTGATTGTACCTGTACAATGTGATGATAATAAACATCCTCTTACTACAAACTTATGTTTATTATATGTTGTTGAATTAGAAGATACTTTTGAGTATATTCTGCCTTTCAATCACACCGATACAATAAACTTAGATGTAGATTTATTAGGAGAGTTAGAAACAGATGAATCCGTATTCACTTATGATAAGAAAAAGTTAGCACATTTTCTCAAACTTAAAAATGTAAAAGACTTACAGATGTTAAAGTATCTAAAAAAGAATGAACCTTTGGTGATAGAAGATACCTTAACTAATGCACATGAACACTTTCATAGAATAAATTGGGGTAAGGAAAACCTAAATTGTGTTATACCGATTCTAAAACATTTACAGGCATGTAGAAAGGTTGTTGATATAGTAAAGAAATGTGTAATGTATAATACAGATGAACCTTACGATACCTATAATAATATAGTATTAGATAATCTGCAACGTATAGAGAGTAATGGATTACAAACTACAGATGGTGTGGTTTATTCAGAATACAATCCTTATACTGCTACAGGTCGCCCATCTAATAGATTCGGTGGTTTGAATTTTGCAGCATTAAATAAAAAAGACGGGAGTCGTAAAAAGTTTATAAGTAGATTCGGTAGTAAAGGTATGTTGGTTGAGATGGATTATGATGCTTATCATTTAAGGTTAATAGGAGATGTGATAGGTTACAAATTCCCTAATGGTTCTGTACATGAGCATATGGCGAAGTTCTATGGGGTTGGCTATGAGGAGAGTAAAGGACTATCGTTTCAGTATTTGTACGGACACATACCTGAAGAGGTGTTGAAAATCAACCCATTCTTTGAAAAAGTACAAAAATATATAGATAAGGTTTGGTTTACATTTAAAAAGGATAAATTTATATTATCTGATATTTATAATAAGAAGATATTTATGGAAAATCTGTCAGACATGAATAAGAATAAACTGTTTAACTATCTTATTCAGCTAACAGAAACAGAAAACAATATGAAGGTATTATCTAAACTGATACCAAATATAGACAACTTCAAAAGTAGATTAGTTCTTTACAACTACGATAGTTTTCTGTTTGATTTTCACATAGAAGATGGTGTTGATTTTTTGAAGAGGGTTAAAGATACTATCGAGGATGATGGTAAGTTTCCTGTTAAAATAGCAAAAGGTTGGAACTATCATGAAATGGAAGATATAACGGAGAAGTTTAGTGATTAAATTAAAAGATTTAGTGAATGAAAGCAGGTTTGTAAGTAGACTAAAACATTCAGAATGGTATCCTGCACACACTAGAGCTGCATTAGATTGGACATTAACAAGAAATTATATAGCGTTATATCCAAAACAAATAGAGGACTTATTTGGTAAAGTACCTATAAATTCATTTCACGTTACAAGCCCACAAAACATCAGAACTATTACCGATGTCATAGGTAAGAAAAAATCAATATCAACATTTACCAAAGCTAATAAATCTTCTCAACTTGCAAAAGGTCGTGGCGTTCAAACCGGAAGTGGTGGTGTGATATTTCATATTAAAGGGTTACTACTAGCTCGTAAGTGGCAAGACTTTGATACTGTACCGGATAGAACTGGTCGCAGATGGGTATTGGGTAGACATATATTTGGTGATGCAACAATTTTAACCAATGCATTAGAAAAAGCTGGTTTACCTGGTCACGATGAATGGAATCGCATAGAATATAAAATGGAACAAAAAATTGAAAACGATCCGAAGTATGAAGACTTACCATTTAGAGAAGTATTAAAGGTGGTTTCAAAAGAATTAGGACCTACAGTTCAAAAACACATTAAAAAGTATATCGATACTTCAAATAAGTTATTAAAAAAATATAAGGATGAGGTTCAAAAGAACACTCGAAAAAAGAGTTCAAAGAACTCAAGCTGGTGGAATGAGATATTAGTTTACAATACAGAGATAATAGATTGTTTTGTACTTCAGAGAGTGTGGGATGATTATTACTTTCAAAAGGACTCATCTGATGAACTAGCACACAAAAAGTATCTATTGAACATTGTACCTGGTAATAAGATTACAATAGGTTCACCTGCACAATTTAGAAAGTGGTATACTGCCAGAGAGGGGGAGATAACATTAAATGAATAAGATTACTAATCTAAACAAAATATTAGTTGAATGGGCTTACCAAGTTAAAAATGGTAAACCAAATCACAAAAGTACGAGAGATTTAATTGTATTGGATTCTGTGTTAAAGGACTTCGGATGGAACTTGGTTGAAAGAAATGAATTAGTAAATAACTTAACAGAGGTAGATATAGTCAAAAATAAAGATAGTGGTAATATCTATACAGTTCAAAATGTTAATAAAGATAAACATACACTTGTTAAAAAGAATGCTTCTGAAGATGATATAAAAAAGGTAGAGAAAGATAAAGAAAAGTCAAAAGAAGAACCAGAAGACAAATCTCAAGATAAACCTAAAGTTTCTGTTTCGAATACAATAGATAGGGGCGGAGATAGTAAAGTAAAAAATCAAGCACTTGAATATGGATTTAAAGAAGTAACAGATGAAAATGGAAATATTATATTTAAACCTGCACCAGGTAATGCGGGTTCTATGTTAAATGAAATTGTATCAGGTGAAGTTGCACAGATGTTAGAAGAAAATCCAAACATAAGTGAAGAAGAACTTATTGATGCGTTGTATAAAAGATTTGGTGACAAACCATTATTCACAGCAACCACTAAATCTAAAATTGGAAATATGAGTAATACAATCGCAGGTGGTTTAAAAGCTAAGGATATACCCGCCGGTAAGAACAAAGGCCTACATAGTAAATTAATTTTGGCGGTAAGAAGTGGAAAAAGAAAACACAAAAAAGCAGTAGAGTCTGCGAATAGACAAAATTTTGTAAATCCAAAAATGGAAAATTACTATGGTCATTCAGAGTCGTTTGATGCTATGGTAAATGATATTAAGGACAGACAAGTTATAGGTCCTAATGGTGAAGAGATTTCTCAAGATGAGGCAGAACAATTAATCAGGTCAGGTGGTGGTGGAGACAATCCATCTGATACCGCTACATTAGTGTTCGATGACGAATCAAATAGAGTCATCATGCTATTTCATTCTGATAAAGATAGTACTGAAGCTCTTGTTGCACAATCAAGTCCTAATGCTGAAGCTATAGCAAATGAAAAGAATATCGAAAAATTGGTTAAAGATGGTAAGATAACGGAAGAGCAAGCCGAAGCTATAAAAGGTGAAAATAGGGAATTAGTTGACATTATAAATGATACAGAGTCTAAGTTGAAGAAGGTAGTGAATGAACCAGGTAAATGGTTTCAAAAAAATACTGATATAAACGAAGTCCTTGATAATATCAAAAATGATACAGGACCTAATGGTGAAAAAGACAAAAATCTAACATCAACGAAGTTCGGAGCTCAACCACCAAAAAATAATACTGGTGCAGTGTTAGATAAAAAAGGTAAACCTAGAAAATATTTAAATAAGTATTTAGAGGCAAAAGGTATCGATCCTAATAATGCCACAGAAGAACAAGCTCTCGAATCATTCTTAGAATTTATGGGTGACGATAATAAGGAAGAAGCTCCAAGTGATGACGCAGTTACACTAATGGAAAGAATTAATACAAGGTATTTAGATGAAGGTGCACCTGATATATTTTCTCAATTAGAAGATATCAGAAATCAGACACTTCAGGCACAGAGAGATTTTACTAAAAACAACGATGAAATAAAAATAGATATTGCTGGACAAGAGGTAGGATTGGGAACATTTCTAGAGGGTGGAACTGTATGGAAACAGTTTCATTTAGAGGCTGTGAACCCAAATTCAGAAGTAGGGGTTCATAAATATCCAGGTATGTTTGAAACTAATCATGGTGGACTGGCGGTTGATGGTGAGACTTTATCAGGATGTATGGATGGCAAAGTCAAAAGCAGAAACGATTTTGTAACTCGACTAGAGGTTGGTGATATTGAAGAACAAAAAGGGGTTAGTGGTACACAAAAAGGAAAGACTACAGGTGGTAAACAGATTGTATATGCTATAACTTCAGGTGGTAAGAAAGTCGAGATTGGACAAAAAGTAATGAGAACCAAGACTGGTAAAACAGGTAAATTACAAACAGTCTACAACTGGTCTAATGATTTCAAAAAGTGTTTCGAAAAAACTGGAAATAGGTAATGAGAACACAATTACTATGTACATTTGCAATTAGGTCTCGTATCGAAGACATCACCAGAATCATTATGGAATGTAATGATATACTGTACAACAAAATATATGTATTCGAAAATCTAAATGACGATAGTCAATTAATCTGTACATATAATGTTTCTTATGAGGATGGACATTTATCAGAGGATATTCCTAATACTATATCTTTACATAGAAAGAAGCAAACAAATACATTGTATTCAATTAATGCACTTAATGAGGTTATCAGAAGTCTAAACAATGGTGTGTTAGATAAAAAGTTTCCTGTACCTTGGGAACAATACAGTAATACTTTACTACTCACAAACGAAAATGGCCTCAACAAAATACCAACAAAACTTTATCGAATTATTAACACAAAAGCGTAAAAAAAATTGTATTTAACTAAAAAGTTATATACTTATTATTGGTTACGATAGTAACTTAAAATTAACAATTAACAAATTATATTAGGAGAATAACAAATGGATATTAATTCTATTCGCAAGCGTCTTAATCAATTACAGACAACAAATAATAGAACATCAAACTTATGGAAACCACAACCAGGTAAACAGGTAATTCGTGTGGTGCCTTACTTACACAATAAAGATAATCCTTTTATCGAATTGTTTTTTCATTTTGGTTTGAATAATAAATCCTATCTTTCACCTATTTCATTTGGTCGTCCAGACCCAATTGAAGAGTTTGCTCAGAAATTAAAACAGAGTGGTAACAGAGAAGAGTATCAGATGGCTCGTAAGTTAGAAGCTAAGATGAGAACTTTTGCACCTGTTATTGTTCGTGGTGAGGAAACGCAAGGTGTTCGTTTTTGGGGATTTGGTAAAACTGTTTACCAAGAACTACTTTCAGTAATCGCAGATCCAGACTATGGTGATATTACCGATCCTGTAAATGGTCGTGATGTATCAGTAGAGTTTATAACTGCTGAAGAGAGTGGTGCTTCTTTTCCAAAGACATCAATTCGTGTAAAACCAAATCAAACTCCAATCGTTAGTGATAAAGCTCAACTTGAGAATATATTGGAAAACCAAAAAGACATTACTGAACTATATCAGGAAAGGTCTTACGAAGAACTTACAGAAGTTCTAAATGAATGGTTGAATCCTGATGATTCCTCTACTGAAGAATCAAAAGAAGAAACCGTTGCTCCAGCTTCTCTAGCAACATCTACTTCTGTAGAAGATGCTAGTT
>CEQR01110854.1_pt1 | contig 12005 bp, 24 predicted proteins | sample 530901 | NCBI WGS metagenome assembly CEQR01 (sample SAMEA2621085, study PRJEB7988) | marine metagenome | isolation source: saline water (ENVO:00002010), including | reverse complement strand
ACCTGTTGCACTATGTATATGTGAATTTGTGCCATTATGAAAAATTTCTAGGTCATTACCTGTTCCGAATCTTGCTTTAGCATTATCAGCAAACTCCAAGCAACTATCTGATTTATCGAAAAGCACATTTGCAGAAGCTCCTGTGAAGAGTACATCTCCGTCATGAGTTGCACCATCATCAGTGATTGTTCCTATTACTTCTATACCATTTGCTGTAGTCTCTATTTTCTTAACGTTATTATGATATAGCTCAACACTCCCATTTGCATTACAAACGATAGCATCTTCAACTCCATCTTTTACTTTTATTTTTATAGGTGAGGTAGCACCTACATTTTTTATAATTGCTTCTGAACCTGTAAAAACTAATTGAAAGTTTTGATTAGCTCCTATTCTTAAGGCTTGATTGTCCGCATCAATATCAATATTTTCAGTCGTATCAATCATTCCTATTACATCAATACCACTACTTGTAGTCTCTAACTTTTTACTGTTGTTGTGATATAGTTCTACTGCTGAGTCAGTATCAAAAACTATTCCAGATTCACTTCCATCTGCATTTTTTATAGAGAAATTTGTCGCTTGTATTTCTAAATTTCCTGTTCCGCCATCTCGAATAACGCTTTTTGATCCATCATGAAAAATTTTTAAATCATCTGCTGCACCAAATCCAAGTATTGCATTATCTTGAAAACGAAAAGTATCAGCAGATCGTACCCAAGCTACATTGTAATTATTACCTGTAAAAGTAACACCACTAGTAAAAGTACCTCCTGCCAAAGGCATTGCCCCAGTTACTTTACTTACATCAATTGCCGCAGAATTACTTATATCCGCATTAACAATAGTCGAGTCTTTTATAAGTTGTACTTCAGTTTGAGACATTTATAATCTAAGCTTTTAGTGATGTCTCAATTTTACGATGACTTTATATACGAATTACTGCACGACGTTTGGCCGGCTGACCACCTTTCTTTTCATATTCTTCTAATACTAAATAATCTGGAATATTAGTTCCCGCTTGTTCATAAATTTGTTTTCTTTTAACATAAGAATCTAAAAAAGGTTTTCCACCTCCATTAGCCATTACAGTAGGAAAATCACTATCTCCCATCAATCATCCCTTCGATAACTTAAAAAATCCTTTTCAAATGAAGGAGAATTTACTATAGTCGATATAAAATTTTTTAAAAAACCTGCAGATCTTCCTTGAAACGTATTAGATACATCTCGACCTTTACTATCTGTAATTCTTGGACGTTCTGGTACTGATGACGTTGATACTGTCTCGTTTTGTACTCTTGGAGTATTACTTCTTGCATCCTTTAAATAACTACCTGATGAACTAAAAAATGACATTAATCATCCTCCGAAAACATTTGATCACGTAAAGAACCACCTAATTCTTTATCTATTTGTTTTCTTATTCCACCAGTAAAGACATCTTTAGATTCTTCAAGCAAGCTACCACTTGGCCTAAAATTTAATCTTTCATCTATATAACGCTTTAAATTAGTTTTAGCGTCATAAGGATCTTTACTAAAATAATTTGAATAAGCCATTTAAGGACGCATCCTAGATAAAAAATCATTTACTTTTTCTCCAATTCCTGGCTCTTGAGAAGCAGCATTCATTGGATTGTTCTTTAAAGATGCCTGTTTCATAGCTTCAGAATAAGGCGCTGACACAGCTACTCCCTGATTTGCATATCCACCTGGAAGTCTTGACTGCCTAGTAGGATCTATTGAATCTGCTAATCCAGAAGGATCAAAACCTGCGGGGTTCATCTATAAAAAAATAAGGTGTTTCTATAATTTTACTCTGAAAAAATATTGAGACTAGTTACTTGCCTGTAAATCTAAATTAGTGTTTTTATTTACACTCATCAACCTAACCCTACCCCGACTTTTTTCCAAATTATCATCAAATATTATCTATAACTAGGTATGGGTTCTATGTTTATTTTATACATTACGCCTCAAACTCCTTGCGATAAGATGAATCTACTATGAACAGCCAAATTCAATAAAAAAAAGAGGATTTTAATCGAAGACGTGTATGTTGAGGATAGGTACAAGAGTGTATATATTAGAAGTTACAGTCACATACCTAACCTCACTTTCCTTAGAAGTAAATAAAAAGAGTAAAAAAAATAGGTTTTTGTGTGTTCAACGATTGCCATTGATATAAAAGGGATGTATGCTCCTAATTACCACTCCCCCTACTTGCATGAACGAAAAACCAGCTTTTCTATATAATGACTTGACTCCATATGATCAAATTGTTTTTGCTAATGCTTTTAAAACAGCCTTAAAAATATTAGGTAAAGACTCTTGTTGGTGTATGAAAAAATTAAAACATTCAGCTTTTCAAGGTTTTAATACCAGTAAGAATAAATTATTTTATAAGGGTAGAGATGCAAGACCTTTAATACTTTGTTTGACAGGTAGAAATCCAAAAGATCAAAATACAATTATTGTGAGAAAATGTTCTTGCAATTCGAATTATTGTCTAAATCCATCTCATTACTATTATGGTACTCGTCAAGATGTTGCTTATGAAAAGGCTTCAATAAGTAAAAAATTTATAGATAAAGACTTAATAACTAAATTAAGACTAGAAAAAGATAAAGGAATTAGTAGTCGTAAATTATCTAAAACTTATAAATTGCCCTATCATTCTGTACGAAGAATTTGTAACTATGAGACTTTTGATGATGTTCAAAACTCAAAAGATAAATATAATGAAAGTAAAATTTGGACAAATTTATCAAAAATTTGCGAAATTCTTACCTCCTCTTATACAGATGAGGCTAAAAAATATAATTTAAACTTTCATGTGACTGAAAAACTAGAGTGTCCTTGGCATAATCAAGGGTCTAACAAACATATAGGTAATTTTGGGATGATGGGTGAATGCCTAGACTGTATGTCAGAAATTAAAAAAGGTAAATGCACAGTAGATGTAAGGGAATTTGATTTCCGTTGGTATTGGCAAGTAAAAAGATTTTGGGAACAGGTAGATGTAAAAGATGATAACGAATGTTGGGTTTGGAAAGGTGCTAAAAGAAAAAACAATACAGAATCTACAGCTTATTTCCCCTCACCATTCCATTCAGGAAAAACTCAGTCAGCCCCTAGAATAGCTTTTTGGTTATCAAGAGGATATACAGGTAAATATAGAATTTTTAATAATAAATCATGTGAGCCTTTTTGTTGTAATCCTATGCATTTAAATATTAAAGATTCTAATTTGACATGTAGACCAACAAAGATTAAATCTAAAAAACTATCTCATGATAATATTTTTGAATACTATAAAAATAAACAAAAAAAGTAAGGCTACAATAGTAAAAAGACTCGAAATCACTATAAATGACAAGATTTTTAAACACTATTCCAAGTAATTCTGGTTTTACTAATCTTGGTTTAGTAGAAACCTACCCTACTGGGGGTGCGGGTCCAGTTGCATATGGTCCAACTTCTTACTTTGGCTCAGATCCACTCCCAGCAGAAGATGGTGATAATTTAAATGATCCTATAGATTTAGGTTTATTTACTGAAGTTTTTAAATCGTTTGATATAAATAATACACATGGTGGTTCTACAAGAAAACAAACAACTTTTTACAAATTATCTCTATTAATACCAAGAACAATTCAATTCACACAAAATTTTTCACAATTTGCTCTAACTGAAGATACAAATAGAAATACATTAATTGCGTTTTATCAACTTCATGAGGATGGAAGACGAGAAGAATTACCTATAAATGATGAAGGATATGTATATAAAGAAAGTGCAGTCGATTACTTAGATGACGATGATGGACTAATTCCTACTAGAGACTATCCAGTAACTGCATTATCAGAAGGAAACTATTTATTTTTAATTACCAATGACATAAGGTATTTAGAAACTAATTATTCAATTACTGTAAATGCATCTGTATTAGATTTCAGATTTGTAAAAGAGGCCATATCTGAACAGATAAATTTTGGGCTTATTACCAATAGTGCCAAGGCTTTTTTAAATTTAGGTTCTATTATTTAAACTCTCTTTCCTAACTGTTTTGGTAAGAATATATCATCTGGCCTATTAGCAAATGATGGATCTTTTGTAATAGTTCCAGTAGGACGGGGTGTCTTTTTAGCATAGTCAACAGCATCTGCGTAACTCTTTTGTGCATCAGTTAATTGTTTTCTTGCCATATCCCTTACTATGTCTAAGTTACTCTTAGACTTCGTGCTTGTAGTACTTGTACTTCTAGCTACACCAGTGCCACTCAACTTTTGACCTGGTTGTGTAGTGGCTGAACTTGCAGTAGAAGTAATACCAAAAGGTCTTGGAGTAGTTTTAAAACCTGTATCAGGACTACTTGTAGGTAAAGAAGCTAAATATGATGCTGCTTCATTCATTCTTACTTTTGCTTGCCGTGCACCTCTATCAGCGGGAGTTCCTGTCTCGTCATATCTTTGTTGTTGAACCTTCGCAGTTTCTTTCTCAATACGATTCATTGTTTCAGCTACATCCTGAAAACTTTCCTGTGGTATTAAGGACTGATACCTTTCGGCTGCAGTCTGTGGAGGCATTATTACGGTAGGAGGGGAAGGAGCTGAACCACCCATTTTATTTTTTTAACTTTATTTCTATACTAATTGTATCTGTAATGAACTCGTAAGCATGATTCACTCCGATGTATCCAATAGGTAATAAAATTAAAATCAATAACAATTCAGCATAAGTAATTGGACGACGCATAGCAAAAACTAGTCTTTCTTAAATGATATTAGCCAACTTCTATATGATATGTCCACGTCTTAAATATAGAATTATGGGACAAAATTGAAAAATGAGTTAAGATTTTAAAAGAACAAGTCCTTATATGACTCAAGAAATTACAGAGGACTGGCTAGATATATTAGATACTAATAACTACGAACCATATAATGATCCTGATAATACTTACAAAAGCTATAGATTTGTAGATTTAGAAATTAAAACTGTCACAATAAAAAATTATAAAAAGAAACTTTGTAAATCATTAATAGAGCAGGTAGAAATATTCTTACCCCCCTCTGGTAGTTTCAACAATGCTGACTTAAGAAGATATTTGGAATTAGTTTCTCAATATGAAACTAGTACCACAGATGTAATTTTAGGTTTATCTTTAGCAGATCAAATAAGAATTACTTTCAGCGATATGAAAACTAGCACTATATGTGATCGATATCCCGATATTAATTTAGCAGAAAAACGTAGATATAGATGTGTCGCTGAGTATCTTATACGACAAGGAGAGCTAACAAAACTAAGAGATGAAAATGGCAAATTAATTAAAAAAATTGGAAATATGCAAAAAGCTGTAGTTTTATATCGACCTCTGCCAAAACTATTAGAAACACTTAGAAAATCAGGTTTAGGTAAGTTAGTAAAAATTGATAAGAAGCCAAAAGATGTTAAACCAGTAGAATCTTGATACACTAGTTCAGAAGCAGTAATTTTATGTCAAGCAGAAGAAACAAACTACTTTCTAAATTAATACAAGGTGCAACGGGAGAGGAAGAAGCAAAACTATATCAATTAACCATAGAAAGAATTTGTGCCGATATGTGTGAATATTTTGCAAAGTTTCATAGTAATGAGGGTCCAGGTGCAATGGTATTTATTCCCACAGCTAAAAATGAAAAAGATAGTATGTTTTATTTAAATTTAAGCTGCTTAATGAATGCACTTAATGACTTAAATAATAGGGAAATGGAAGGTCCGGCTGATGTAATGAGGAAAGCAATTGCCAGAGCTGAACAAATAGATCCAATGAAAGAATCATTATTTATAATTCAAGATGAAAAAGCTATGAGTCTTGTTCATTTAAAGCATGATTCTGAGGGAGCATCCTTTAAACACCTTTGAAAAGAAAAATACACTGGTCGGTTTACCGTAACTTTCTTACAAAGATTGCTCATCTTGATCAAGATTGGCTTACACCTTGTGAGTATTTACCGTACATCGATGCAGTTTTAGGAGATATAGATTTAGATCCTTGCTCTACTCATAGTGCAAATGTTGAATTTTTAAGAGCAAAAAAGATATATACATTAGAAGAAGATGGTTTAAATATTGAAGATCCTTGGGTGGGTCAGACTTATTTATTTCCTCCAACATATGGAAGATGTTCTTACTCTCAAGCAAGAGGTACATGGAGATGGAGTAAAACTGCAGGACTTGGAGCTAAAGCACCTTCTGTCATTTGGTTTAGGAGATTATTAAGAGAATGGAAGCTTAGAAACGTGTCAGAGGCTATTTTTTTTACAATTTATCCAGAAATGATGCGTATATGCCCAGAAATGTGGGATTACCCTATTTGCTTTCCTAAAGACAGGGTAAATTTGATACATGGTAAAAGATTAAAAGCTCTAAATCTGCCAGTGCACTGGGGATACTTTATTTATTTACCTAGATTGGAGTATGGATTTCAACAAGTAGATAAATTTAAAGAAGTATTTTCACATCTAGGAAAAGTAGTTACTTGATTTTTTCATTACATTACCAATATTACTGACTTCCATATTGTCTTTTGGAAAGTCAGGATCTCTACTTGATGAAGGTCGTAAATTTATATTTTTTGTGTATTGTCTTAAGTAATTTAAACCTGCATTATTATCCTGAGCATTTTTCATTCCTCTATAACGCTCGTCAACTTTGTAATTTTGGCTAAAATTAGATTGCATAATTTTATTTTATTAGTAATTAACATGGAAATGACAGATACCCAAGTTAAAATCAAAGAAGTCTGTGATGACATAAAAGAATTATTAATATATAAAAATCAAAAGTATGGAGATTCAGCTATGAACCCATGTCGAATATTTAGTAAAACTAGCTGTACAGAACAATTAATGGTTAGAATCGATGATAAATTAAATCGAATTATGAAAGGAGCTGGTTTAATAGCAAAAGATGAAGATGTTATAGATGATTTGATAGGATACCTAGTATTACTTAAAATAAACTTGAAAAAAGAGCAGTAAAAATTATGGATTATGACGAGTTTCTAAAAAACTATACCCCAGAATTGAAGCTATTAGATGCTTTGGACTATGCTAAAGATCGTCCGTGGGAGGCGATTGAGATCCTAAACCAGTTGGCTTTTGATTCCAATAACGAAAAAAACGACGTAAAATCTGATCAGAAGGATCTAAAAGTTTAAGTTTTTTTTCTAAATACTCTATGCCCTTGATTTGAGTAGGAGATCCATTATAAGTCTCAGCTAAATTTAATAAACATATTTTGCTGTGACATTTATGAGGATAAAAAGTAGGTATTGTCTTATCAGGAGCATAAAATGTATTTAACTCCACACGTCTTCGATCGATCATAATGTCTCCTCCTGACCTCCATAAGGTATTTATATAAGGACTCCATTCTTTAATTATTTGAGATTTAGGTTTTATTTCATTTATTAAATCCAACAATCGGCAACTTTTAAAAGATTGTATACCAATACTGTGAGCAAATGACAATAAAGCCGCCTTTCTATTTTTGTTTAAGGGTACAAAAATATATTTCTCCGCCACTTTAGAGAACTCTTCTAAATCTAATTTAAATTGAAACTCTATCTCTTCTTGTGTGGCTTTATCTTTTGAATTTAAATAATGATCTTTTATTTTTATACTGCCATATCCTATTCGCCAATAGTTGTCATCAAAATCTTTGTATGCAGCGTATTTACCTAGACCTAAAGAAACTCTAGGTATTGTATATCTTTTTGTTATTTCAAATCCTTTTTTAGTAAAAAAACTATCCTTAAGGGATGACAACAGTTCCGTTATAACTTACTTCAGAATACCCATCAAAATTTAAAAGAACAACGTAGTTCTTTGCTGCATTCGTCACTGTTACGCCAACAGCTCCTTTTTGTTTGCCAGCTTTTTCAATATCAAAGAATTTCTGAAATCCTGTAGGAGCACTTCCCGTATTAAAGGAATCTTCTTGAAATATTTGCAGATCTCTAAGACCATTAGAGCTATCTATTGTCACAGTTAAAGATCCAGTTCCAGATGGATTTACACGGAAACCTCTTGTTAGGTCACCTTTATTACCACCAGCTGTGGTTCCGAGATAAGTAATTTCACTACCAGCATCGACATTAAATGTATCTAAAGTAGCTTCAATAGTTCTAGTTGGCATGATTCTTAAGAAATTTGTCCTTGAGTGGAAAATTGGTATTTTATGTCTGCATCAATTCCATGTTCCTTCAAAATGCCATAAAACATTTGACGATCGAGGGCTTTTTGATGCATAAGCTCTACGAATGAATCCTCTAAGTCTTCTCGACTTATAGTTTGGATAGCTAATGCTGCAGCGTGTATAGAAAACTCTACATTTGCAGGAAGCTCGATTGCATCCATAAAAAATTTAAAACCTTATAGTTATATTAACAGCGCTCAATTGAGGGGCAAGATTCTGCAGGTCTTAAACCCTGACCTCTTTGATCTAATGTAATTATGGGAATATCTAATGGAGTGTCAATATCTCCAACTTCGCTTATCTTTCGGTTTTTTATAAAGAGCTGTAAGTGTTTCTTTGGATTTATATGTGGGGTCATGGATTTTAAAATTTTTCCTCAATAAGATGGAACTTACACCATAAGCACTGCCAAATAAAATTATGAAACTGACAGCAATAACGTGCATGAACCTTCTTTATGCCTCATACTTATTGTAGGACGTGTAGAACTTAGTTATGAATTTAGATGATTTAATAAAAGAGTTCATGCAAGCAGCTCTTAGTGGTGCAAGTAGAACACAAGTAATTAGGACATTTAAAAAAAATTATCAATTAAGTGATTCTCAAATAGATACTTTAATAAGAATTTGTAAATTTAAAGTAAAACCAAAAAAAATTAATTATTTAAATTTTTATAAAAATCCTCTAAAGAATAAATGTGAAAGAATAAAATACCCAATAACACAAATATACAAATATAAAAATTTTTTATCAAACGATGAATGTGAAGAAGTAATCGATTTAATTTCTAAAGATTTAAAGCCATCTACAGTGGCCGATCTAAAAGATACCTGTCTAGTATCCGACTACAGGACAAGTAAAACAGCACCTATGAGTCATTTTCATAATGATTATTATTTAAAAATAGATAAAAAAATATCTGATTTACTTGAATTAGAAGCATTTCTTGGCGAGGTGATGCAAGCGCAAAAATATAAACCTGGACAGTATTATAAAGAACATTGGGACTATTTTACTCCGTGGGAAAAGCAATATAAAACATATTGTGAATGGATGGGACAAAGAACTTGGACAACAATGATTTATTTAAATGATGTAGAAGAAGGTGGTGAGACATATTTTAAACATCTAAAATTAAAAATAAAACCAGAAAAAGGATTGCTTGTAGCTTGGAATAATTTATTTTTTAATGGCTTTCCCAATTACAAAACTATGCATGAGGCTTTACCACCAACTTCAGGAGATAAATATGTAATTACAAAATGGTGGCGTAGTTGGTCTTTAATATAATTACCACTTAACTTTATGTGACCAATACCTAGCAGACATCTTATCAGGATTAGCATCTTGAGCATTATGTCTAGCATAGTAAGCTTTCTTTCTAGCCTTTTCCTTCTTTGATTTTGGATTCTTACCGGCTCCCTTAACTCCCTGTTGACCAAATCTAATTATCTTTTCTTTACCATCTTCACAAGCTTTTACAATATGAGATTTTGTTTTATGATTAGGTGTTCTCTTAGGTTTATTACATTTCAAACGTTCTTTCGAAAGTCTTTTTGCCTTTGCTCTATCAGCCATATCTAACTCACCTTAATAGTTCCATCAGCTACTTTCTTCTTGATAGACATAGATTCTTGACCCTCAGTGCTTCTTAACACTGGATCTCTTTTATCTAACATTGCAATATAATTTTTTAAATATTGCTCACCATCAGGGCGTGATCCATCCAATCGAGATTCCATGGTCAATACTAGGGTTGGCTTTTTCAGCCGATAACAACTTAATAGAGGCTGGATTATGCTCCATCCAATGTCTTATTTTAACAAGTCTTTTCTCTGAGTAACCATAAAAAGAGGGAACATACCAATCTTCTAAATTAATTGATCCTTTTAATCTATTGCATTTTGAACAGCAGCAAACCATATTTGACTTAATATTATGACCACCTCTAAATTTAGGGACAACATGGTCAATAGTTGCAGAGTCTTCATCTAATTGTCTATCGCAGTAAGCACACTTCCAATCCCATGAACTAAATATACAAGTGCGAAATTTACGACGAGCGTACTTAGGAGTTAACTCAATGAGGTTTGCTAAGAGATCTTGCTCGCAATCAATCACATGAAATTTGCAGCCTTGAAAAAACTTTATGGTGCATATACTTACACAAATAAAGTTTTACTCAGTAATAAAAACTAGATCTTCTTCCTCTTCTTTGTTGTGCTCAGACTCTTCTAGCAATCTTAATAAATAATAATGAATTTTTTCATTAACCCATCTTAAATCTTTATCTTTAACATCTTTTAATATTGCACAGAGTTGTAAATCTCTTGGTGGAGTTTTCAAGTACTCTGCAAGTACTTTTAAAGCTTTATGACGATCTTTGTTAAGTTCTGATAGCATTTATCCATCCTCAAGTGCATTTAGTTCTTCTTTTAACTCTTTTGATTGTAAAGCAACTATTTCAATAGCACCATTAACTTTTTCGTATGAATTTCTAATAATTACTAAATCTGCCTCTCTTACTTTTATATCTGCAGATAAATTACGTTGTTGATCTAATAATTCTTTAGTAAGTTCCTCAAGTCTGACTATACGAGTTTGAACTTCTTCTTTTGTTGCCATTTTAAAAATGTATTTGATTTAAATATAACTTTAAATTCTTCGCAAGCCATCCCAATGATCAGTAATCAACCACCAAGATGTATTTTCTTTACCTATCTCAACATGAGTATGACCATCTTTTCTTTCAAGAATTTGACATCTAGATAAATTTATTCCTTCTTCTATCAAAACTTTTTGATGATCAGGTAAGTAATCAATATTTACTGGTTGTTTTTTAAACCATGTATCGGTGTTAGCGCGGATATGTGACCAAACCATTAGCAGTTATTAAATTCTCTTGCAAGGTTACCACCAAGATCTGCACCTTTATTCTGACTAAACATTGCAACCCACCCTGCAGCCAACCATCCTATTACAGGTATGTTACTTACAGCAGGTGCTGCTTTAACACCCATAGAAGCCCCTACAAGCCTCCCTGTAGACTCTCCACTTCCTTCTATCTTGTAACATGCTATATCTTCATCAGTAATCCCAGAGCCTTCTCCCGTAGTATTTAAGGAGGTATTCTCTCCATTCATTGTAAATTCTTTACTAATTACAATTTTTTCTTTTTTATTACCAAAAAATCCTTTTGGTGTTTCACTTCTTTTTATACTATTTAAGACCTTGGGATCATTTGCCATGTAAGAAATTTTATATCCAAATTCTGAGGCATCTACTTGATATGTCGTATAAGGTCCCACAGGTAAATTAATTACAGGTAACTTACTTTTGTTTAGTAAGGTATTTATTAAACCAATATTTGATACACCTAAAAGGGAAACTAAAACTATAGTTCCCCATCTACGTTCAGGTCTTCGATACATCGTTATTATTAGGGACTTCAGTAACTATCTTAATAGGAGCTTGTTCAATACGCAAGATTTGAGTAGGCGCAGTCTGTGTAGCCTTTTCTATAAGTTTTTCAAAGTCCGCCTTAGTTAAATTTGGATTTTGATTCTTATCAACTTTCATAGTTCCATCCCCCCTTTTACGTGCTGCCTCTACGCCGAATGTGCTCAAAACCCCCGTCAAAATCGAAGCTGGAAAGGTGATATCCTTGGGTTCTGTGCTATATCCTGGGATAGTTATGTAGTTTAAGCTAACGATAAAACCGGACCACCCAACTACAACAAGCCTTACCACAACTGA
>CEQR01110855.1_pt1 | contig 12182 bp, 10 predicted proteins | sample 530901 | NCBI WGS metagenome assembly CEQR01 (sample SAMEA2621085, study PRJEB7988) | marine metagenome | isolation source: saline water (ENVO:00002010), including | reverse complement strand
TTGAAACAGAAAGGAATCCAAATCACTTTTCGGCTGATTTCAAACATCATTGGTTACGCGGTATAGAAAATCATAACACGCCTATGGATTCAATAATGGCAATGAGGCATGCGCGACTTGTATCGGATAACATAGGTGGAGTGTCAAGAAGTCGCGCTAAAAAAGACACAGAAGGTAATACTTTGAGGCGAGTAGGTGACTCCACTTTTGGTCGAGATGTGAGAGGTCTTGAAGACCATTCACCAAAAAAAGGCAGAATTGGAAAAAAGAAAATGGATTTGCACTCAAGTGAGATAAGCGCAGATGAAGCATATAATCGTATGTTGATGTTACACACTTTACTATTTCAAGCACATCATGGAATTGATAATTACAGCGAAGAAGACCATAAAACGCATAACACAAAGCAACTTAAACCCGGAGCGACCTATACAAGTAAGCATCGTGACCCATTAGGTAGGGGTGATAATGCAGGAGGTTTGTATCAAAACGAATTACTTGGTGGCGATTTTGATGCGAAGATTGCTATTTATGACAAAGATGAATACGAGAGCGCTATGAAGCGCTATGAAGACGAAGGTAAGATACTACGACTACCAACACCACTAAGAGATAACATAACCGACCGCACAGAATTAGTGCAGGAGTTAACAGCGCCGGACGATAAAGGGAATAGTTTTCATCAAGAATCTAATGGCGCGATGTTTAGCGAATTAGGACCGGCATCGAGAAATAGATTGAAGCGCTCTATCAAACAAGATAGCGATTTTACAGGTTATTATGGGGATGGAAAACAATACATTGTTGCTCTCAATCCATTATCACACTATCAAGAGGCTTTAGAAAAATACCGCGACTCGGCGCGACAAGCGCATAGAGATGGTTCAACAGTCAGCGCTACCAACTTTGAAAAATTAGCAACCGAGCAAGGAAAATATATTGTTGATAACATAGGCGAGTTGCCTCCTATAACAGAACATGAAATGCGCAAATTGTATTTTGAAGATGCGCAAACAATGCATGAGCAAGCAGTAGCGGCAAGTCAAATCATGAAACCTTTATTGAAGTGGGCCAATCCCGATTTGTTTCAAACTCATACTCCTAAACATGCTAATCAAGCATGGGCTGATACCAAAATGCTCGCACATTTATGTGAAACATGGATGAGAACACTTAGCCCTAAAGAGAGAAAAAATTGGATTAAGAATGCCAAAGTTAACTGTTCGCGCGAAACAGGAAAACCTGTGATGGAGATATTACAGGAGCATTTTAAGGATAAGGGAATGAGTGACAGCGCTATTGAACAGCAGATTGATGGTTTAATCAAAGACACCACAGCCCCAATGATGAGGCAATTTTTCCAAGCGGGGGACATAAAGCGTAATGTCGATATGGGTGAAGATAATTCAGTTATGGGTTTGATGCAAAAGTATGTCAATGGTGAATTAGATTCAGCACATTATCCTTTAGAGTTAGCCGGTAAAGTGAACAATAACGAGTTAGTTAAGAAGATATTTGATGAAGTAAGACGCGTCTTGCCTAAAGACGCTACATCCCAAGATTTTGCAGATGTGCTACATGCTCGGTATATTCCGCATAGCGCTAAACAAATGATAGAAAATGAAGAAGGTGAAGAGAATGAAACAGGAGGTCAAAACCTTATGAGGATAATGACTCCGCAATCTTTAGTTGGTTTCGGTCAAGGTAGCGGGAGAAGCACCGACGATGGTGATTTTGTTGGCAGGGTGTATGGTTACAAAAGCGTCACCGGAGGTCACCATCATAATGCAGAAATTGATGAAGATAATCCGTTAATGAGTGGTGGAGATGCAATAACTAATAAAATGGGAAAACCTTACAAAATGCATGCTGAAATTAAAGCGCTAAACGCTGTCTATCATGCGTTAGTAAAACACTCTAAAGGTAGCGCTAATGGTATTGATACAGTTGCTCGCAAGACAGCACCTTTACCAAAAACCAAAGGTGATGAAGGATTTAATGATTTGACTAACAGAATGGAAACTTTCATTCAGCGTTTGAAAGGTGATGTAAAAGGTGTCAATAATGAAATTGGAAAAATAAACACCAATTCGCGACATGTTGGAACAGGAGGTATGGGAGTTAATGAGTTGCAATTACCCGCAGTTCATACATGTTCAGCCGCTAATAAAAAATTAGGCCATGTTATTCGCCCATCACATAGAATAGCAACACACGCGCTAAGAAGTAATGCACTCATAATTCATGACGACAAAGGCGACTTTCATCAAGGTGATTTGTTAATGAGAGCGTCTTTAGACCCTTACAGGCTTAGAGATTTTGATTCCGCGCTACCGCCATATGATGTATCAGCAGATAAAGGCACACAATTTCCTCCTGTCGCTATGCAACCATCCGGCATACCCGGCCAAAGTGTTAATAGCAACCTTCCGGTGTTTTCGGGTATGGGGTCGGGTCAACAGTTGCTACTCTCGGATAGCGAAATGCTTGACTCTCTTACAGACGATACACTAATTTTCAAAGAAGACGGTCGCCCTGTTCCAATGAAATCAATGCATAGAATCTTTGACCTTAGCGATTTGAAACATCTTCGTGGTTTTAGTGGTGATTGGATAGCGTCACACATACCAAAAGGTGAACCTGTCATATTACAAAAGAAAGGAAAGCGCGTAAAAGCATACAACGCAGACATGAAATTGGTCGAATTAGCAGATTGTTGTGAAGAGGACATGGGTAAAGTGAATGATAAAGACTTTGTAGTTCACGCTATCGTGGATGGAGATAAATTGTATTTCATCGACCTTCTTGAAGCGGCAGATGAAAAGACACACAATATGCCCGCTAAAGACCGAGTTAGACATTTACGCGCTCATTTTGAATCAACAGAAACTATCAAAATGCCCGAACCATATAACACAAAGCGCACAGATGATGAAGGGTTAGAAGAAGCAGTTCATTTATTGCGCGAAGAATCACCATGCGATATACTACTACGAGATGCCTCCGCTACATACATGAGGGGAGAGATACGACACCCCAAGTGGATTCTTTTGAGTAAAGAAAAGAAAATTGATGTGATTATTCTTGACCGTAAAGGTATGAATTACAGAATTGGTATTGGTCCAATTATGCATCCCGAACACTACGGTGCGCGCTCGGTGGAGTTGAACGGAGAACACTACATGGATGTTGGAACTGCTAAGGGTCCAAGAGGGTATGATAAAGGCGAATACATTACTGTATTTTGCACAGGTGTAACATCCAAAGGTGATGAAAACCCAACATATACTATACGCTCGGCAAGAGTTGACCGAGATGCACACCCTCAAGCCGCAGATAGTGTTGAATCGCTAAGCATGATGTGTAGCGATTCAAAAATACCTCATAAAGTTAGACTGAATAAAGGCGCTATTCATATTTTATTCCCATCACTTGATGATGAAGTGATTTACAAAGTGAATGAAGAAGAAGGTGGGTGGATGCTTGAACCTCAAAACACTCTATGGGGTCACGGAGAAGAATATTTCATTAAATTGTCCGAAGATTTGCGACCTCATTGGACTCCAATAGCAACTATTCTTCTCAAAAAAGATAAGGAAAAGGCTTTCAACACTCCAAAGCGCTACAAGAGTAAAGAAGTTGACCCCGAAGCACCGGCAGGTCACACTAAAGAGCGCAAAAAAGTGTTACCGAAAGAAGAAGAAGTTATCAAACGCGGTCTTGAAATGGCTGAATTGATGTTAGAGCGCGTATCAAAAGAAAAAATTACTCATACAGGGGTTGAAGGTCTTGGTATAGATTATGCGGGCGCTGATGTTGAGTCCCCGCGAGGTCCAACAACCAACATGAATGATGATACGCTACCGGACTTTGACCCTTCATCGAGAGAATACAAAGAAAAGCGCGCTACAACCGATAAAAAACCAAAGGTTATTCGCACTACTGCGGGTGAAGAAGGCGTTACAGACTACAAAGGAAATGTCACAATAACACAACCGCGCGTTTGATATAGTTGTAGCGCATGAAGCGGGACAATGGCAATTCTTGCACCTTCTCAATCTAACCCTCTTGTTCTCAAGGGGTTCGGTGACGATTTGGTAGTTGCAGGTTATGCATCGGTTGAAATGGTCGACAAGCAAGGCGACCTAATTACCCGTAGCGCTTTGAAAGATGCGTTTAGTGGATTTATGAAAGCAGATGGATTCCGCAATGTTCAACTTGCGCACTCCAATATTCAAGTAGGAACGGTAATACCTTCTTACACAGATAGCAATGGCCGTGTATGGAAATCCGAAGTGGATGATACCGGCATGTTTGTTGTGATTAAACTACGCGGCGATATTGAAAAAGCCCGCGAAGTTGCATCCGAAATCCGCAAGGGCAACCTTCGGTCATTCTCAATAGGCGGTCAAGCCTTTGAGCGTGTTAACAAGAGCGACGCTACTCGCGGTGATTACCGTGAAATCCGTCGTATGGAACTCCATGAGGTAACTATTTGCGAGAAGGGTATCAACCCCGAAGCACAATTTAGGATTCTCAAGGAGGACACAGGTGATACCATGAGCGACCCTATGACAGAATTACAGAATGTATTAGAACGACTATCGAAAAAACTCGATGATGAAGAAGATGATAAGAAAAAGAAAGACGAGGATGCTGACAAAGGCATGCCTCCACAACTTGACCCGGATGGTGACGGCGACCCCGGCCCATTCGGTGACAAAAAGAAAGAGTCCAAACCTAAACTTGACCTTGACGATGAAGAAGAGGATGAAGAGGATGATGAGGACGACGATATGATGTATGGTGATGACATGACAGCAAAAGCAGATGATATGATAACAATGGACTATTTGAATTGGCTTGAGCAAACAGCAAAGAGTCAAGGACACGACATTGCTGATGCTCGCGCACACTTCGACAGCGTGAATAAAGGATATGGACCGGGACAATCCGGCTACGACCATAGAGGACAAGGTTCTCTTGAAGGTGCGGGCGAAGATGATTCCGGCAAGCGACCAAAGCAAAACTTTGGTAGCGCACCATCCGGTAACAAGAATGTAATTAAGAGCGATTTTATTATGCCCGAAAATGTTTCTCAAAGTGACATTGAAGCGGCTTACGAAGTCTATAAGGCGGCATCCGTTGAGCAACAATTCAAAGGTTCTCTCGGTGACTACTTCGCTGACAGACTTTCTAAAGAACAGCGAATCGCAAAGAATGAGAAAGCGCGAGCAAACTTTGACTCCCGCAAACCTCTTCTTGAATTGCAAAAAGCAGTTGTAGCGCTTGATGAAAGAATCAGTCGCGTTTCATCCGGTGGTGGAGAAACTCTTACTAAGAGTGCTTCAACCACATCAATTACAATTCCCGATACTACGGAAATGGCAAACATGTCGTGGGACGAAGTTCACCGCATGGCCGACAAAGCATTGAGGGGAGAGTGAATAATATGGCACGAAATTATGTAAGAACAGTTCAAGACATGGAAAGATACTACTACGGTGGTGCGGCTCAAACAGGCTACACCTACTCAAGCGGCGACATTTTGAAGGCAGACAGCCCACTTATGTCAACAACCGCAGGAACATATCAAGCGGTTTATGGCCGTAAAGTATGGTCGCAGTTAAACCAAGAGTTTAACGCGTTTTCAATTCTTCCTAAGAAACCGTGGGAGCGAAGTGGATGGAGAATCCTCACCGAGCGCGCTGAATCCGGCGTTAGCGGTGGTATCGCAGAAAATGGAACACTACCGGAAACCAAAAGACCGGAGTTCCTGCATGTAGCGGCTAAGCCTAAGACTATCGCGCACACCTTCGACCTATCCGAAGTAAGCATGTTCCTATCCGATAAGGATGATGGACTTGGCGATGTTAGACAGGTTCTAAAAGAAGAAATGGGTAAGCATCACGCTGAAATGATTAACAAGATGCTTCTTGTTGATGTTGACACAACTGCCGGTAACAACTTTGAGTCACTTGACAGACTCACATCCGACCCGGACAAGATGACAACAGGAACAAACCACATTACTACTTCGCTAACTAAGCACGATATGTATTCTATTACTCGCGACGGAACAAAAGATTTCCATAGCGCAGAAGTTGATGTATCAACAGATGCAAACAATAAGAGAAACCTATCGCTAAACCAACTTGATGGTCTATTCCAACAGATTTGGACTCGCGGTGGTAATCCAAAGGTTATGCTAACAGGATATGATACGCTTATGCGCGCTCAACAACTGTTGCAATCTCAACAAAGATTCATGGATTCTAAGAGAATCACCCCTACCTATTCCGGTGTGAAGGGTGTTCCGGGTATCGAAGCAGGATTTATTGTAGCAACTTACAACGGAGTTCCAATTATCCCAACAAAGGATATGCCGGACGAAGGTGCAAGTTCTCTATCCCGTATCTATTATCTTGATACTGACTACTTGTGGTTCCAAACCGCAATTCCAACACAATACTTTGAAAGTGGTATTGAAACAGGTGACCCATTCGCGATTAACAGGCTCGGACAGGAAGGACTTTACCGAACTATGGGTGAACTATGGGGTAGTTTCTTTGGTGCAAGCGGTTCAATTCGCGACCTACAATGAAGGAGATGATGAAGAATGGCAGATATAACATATACAACAGATGGAAGCGCAGTATTTACTGAAAGTTTTAGTTTAGACCTATACGCAGGTAGTCCGACTACTGATGGTGAATGGCTTGCAGGTGGCGCAACCGCCGCTTCAAAAGCAGGTGTTTATTATCCGGGGACATTAGGGCAATTTGAGGCTCGACAGACTGACGGAACAACAACGGCAGGATTGAAATTGGTTTGTGGAAAGTTCACAACCGTTCTTGCTGATGATGAAACCCTCACATTGTCCGGTGGTGCAAATAAAATTATTGCAGTTCTTGTTGGTGCTACAAGCGTCGCAAACGCAGGTGTTGAACTAAAGAACATTACTAACGGTGTTGCTCAATTCACAGTAGTTGGTGCGCCGGGTGCTAATGTTACAGCATGGATGATTGTTGCTTGAGGCTGATTCCAATGCCGACTGTAACTTACAAAGGTCGCCATAAGGCGGGCTGTAATATGGGTCGCTTAGGATTTTGGACTTGGGGTAAAGCAGAAAGCAAAACGCAAGAATGGGTCGACCATTATGCGCATGCTCTTGTTGGAGAGTTCTTAGTGGACGGTGTGCCTTTCGCGCTACCTGCCGCTAAAGAAGATGAAGGCAATGACGGCATACCCGATATGAAGTGGACTAAAGGTGACATTATGACATGGATGGATGATAATAGCGTTGAATATAGCGCGCTATCAACCAAAGCAAAATTACTTGCTAAAGTCGATGCACACCTTAACCCGCCCAAAGTTACCGAAGACTCTATGAGCGAAGGCGATATGGATAACACAACAGGAGATGAATGAATATGGCATTTACAAGCGATAACAGACCACATGTATTAGGCGATTTGATAGCAATTACCGGAACAGTAGCGAACGGCGACACAAGCGTTGACCTTAGTGCTTTCATGACAGAAATACTCATGGCACAGGTTCAACCTTCACACGCGTCGGGAACTGCAAGTGTAGCGAAAGTAGCGGGAACAACTGTTTCTTTCTCGGACATTTCTCATGCGTCCGGTGGACGACTATTCGCACTTGGCAAGAGATAAGGTGATTCACCTTGTCCGATACTAAAGTGTTTGAGTTCACACCTAACGAGGCTTGTGAAACAGGCGCGTTGGTTGAAGGTGGAGTCCAAAAGGTGCTTGATGATTATACCAACGCTAAGACCGTTGAGAGTATAACATCTTACACGATGCAAGGTAATCTCTATGTTGTTGTTGTCACCGCTTGAAGGTGAGCGACATGGGACTAACACCGCAAGACATTCACAGAATGGCTAAGCAAGGTTGGGTTCAAGACGAAGGCGACCGCGTTGATTCAAACAAACGCGACAAATTAGAAGGCGTTGTCAAACAACAAAACATCCGTTCGCGCAACATTCGCGATGTTCTCAATATCGGTAGCGGAACGCGTTGTCGTCATTGCGGCATGCTTCACTTCTGCTATCTTGAGCGCTGTGGTTCTTGCGGCAAACCAATGGAATACAATCTCGGTAAGGTCGAGAAGGTGATATGATGAAATGGATTCTTCTTCTCAAAAATGACCCTGCTGAAATTGGCAGAATGCTCGCAGAAGAGCAAGCGAAGCGAGAACAGCAACGACAACAAATCGAACAGGGAGCGCAAGAATACGCGCCTCATTTTGATGAGTTAAGAAGACTCATAGAAGAGAAGAGAGCAGAAGCGGATAAATTAGAAGCGCAACTGCGAGAAGAGCAAGCAAGAAGGAGTGAAGTCTAATGCCGACAGTTTTCCAAACAGGAGAAAGAGCGCCAAGACCACTTGACCCTACGCGCTTATACTACACTACTGCGCAAAAAGTAGCGGACATATTACAGATACCGCTACCCGACCCTGTTTATCTTGTAAGTGACTCTAACACAAGCGCTACTACCGCTACAATTTCAGCAAGTGATTACAGACATACCGGATTTGAAATCGGTGATAAGATTGAGATTGCAAGCGATGTTGAAATGGGTGAAGAAGTAACACTAACTAATGTTTCGCGCGATGGTAGCAATGTTATACTAACATGGGTTGGTGGCCTTACAGGAGATTACGATACTGCCGATAACGCATATGTTCAACCGCTACAATCATTCACAAACGGTAAGCGCAAAGGTGTTACAAAGAAACAAGTTGAAACTCTTATTCTGCGCACTCAAGATAAAATTGACAATCTTACTAACAACTCATGGCGACCTATGTTACAGACGGCAGAATATGTCAACTTCGATACATACAAGCCATACAGAAGAAGATACTATACAGATTATGTTGGTTCAGTTCCGCTATATTTCCGTAATGTTCAACAAATACTTCGACTTGAAGTATGGCAAGGACATGAATATAGAGAGATTGCTACCGCAGAAGTGCGTTTGAAAGTTCTTGATTTTACTAAATTGACAGCAGATACAGACGCGGTGTATCTTTGTCCGGGTGGTGGCGGTGTCGCCACTCTCACAGCAGGAACTAACAAATCAAAGTTTAATGCTCAATTTGATAATGTTACAACCGCGCAACAATTATCCGACCTTATCAATAAGGATTTGAGGCGTGGTAAAGAAGCAATTACATTTTCTCCATCGTTTAGTCTTGAAGATGCGCAAGCAGATGATGGTTCAGTTGTAGCAAATGTTCATCATGAGTTTATGTCTTCTGCTAACAATGACTACGGTGGCGGTCAAATCAAGATAACATCCATGCGTCGAGGCGATGCAGGAGAAACCGCTACAATTGCTATAACAAACGAAGAGGGTATCGACATTACAGGTTGTAATTCTTTTCAAGGTAAAGTAGCAAGTTCAACCGCGACTGAAATAACTTTAGTTGATGCATCACCTTTTGCTGAATATGGTCTTATCAAGATAGGTTCAGCAGTTGGTTACTACACAGGTAAAACAGGTAACCAACTGACAGGTGTTGCCGACCTTACAGGTGACATAAGTGCGGCGGCTACAACTGACGCTATCGTGCATCAAAACCGATTCAAGATTGATTATGTAAGTTCGACATCGGGTGACGAAGCGCGATTGCGCGATTGGTGGGCTGACTACGACTTAGGTATCATTTATTTCAATAACACATACCCGTATTTCTCATGGAATGCTGTTAAGGTATCGTATGTTTATGGTGAGCGCTATGTGGAAAAAGCAATCGAAGATATATGCACTAAACTTGTAGCGATGGATTTGATTCTATCCGATGACCGAAGCGTGTTATTACCCGAAGGAACACAGAATGTTGATTTGGGTTCAAAATACCAACTCCTAAAGGCTCAAGTAGCGGAAACCTTACCGCGCTATGTGGAGGTGATGACGCTTGAGTGAGTTGTGGGATAAAGACGCTATACTCAAGGAGTTGGCAGTTCCGCTACGAGAAGTAAGGAAACTGTCAATATACGGTAAAGAAGGTCGCATATTCCTTATAGCGGCGGCTGACGCTATGGGGTATGATGTTGATAGAAATGGTTTCATATTAGATAAAAATGGTTCTAAAATGGAATCGAAACATCCCGATTACAACACTATTATAGAGAGCGCTATGAAACAAGCGGCTAACGAAAGTCCTATCGGGAGGGATTTCTAATGGGGCTTGAGTCTATCGAACTTATCAAAAAATTGTTTAATGATGGTTGGAATCGCGGTAACACTTCTCAAAGAAAACCTGTCATACAAGACATTACTACTGTTGAGCCGGGAGGTAAGCGTCTTGACTTAGCGCGCTCCGATGCAGTTGTCTTGTATGAAACAGCACATAACGAAGAACAACCCGAAATCTTTTATGATTTTGTGCATACGCGTATAAATGTGACAGTCGATGCTCGGACTATGGAGGGGCGCGCACAACTGTCAAAGATGGAGGATGAAATAAGGCGTATAGTTCACGCTAACAGAAAGGGAGATGGGGCTAATTTTGACCGATTACTCTATAAAACAAGAACTGACCTTTCGGACAGAACGAAGCGGTTACACCGCATGACCTTCCAAGTTGAGATAGTAATTTTCAGCGAATTAATAGCATAATAAAAAGAGGAATAGAAATGGTATCGACGGTGTATAAGGGTGACTTAGCAGAAGTAACATTCGGGCATGAATGCGGAGTAGCGCTAAAGAATGGAGCATTTGGAGCAGGTGCGATAGCGGCTGTAAATACTGCTCCGGCTACCGGAGGTTCGGGATATTCTGTCGCTACGGTTGCTACAACCGGCGGTAGCGGAACAGGTGCAACAATTGCAATAGCATCAGTTGATAATGGTGTGATTACCACTTCTGCTGTTGACGACGCAGGTGCAAGTTATGTTGCGGCAGAAAATGTTTCACAATCCGGCGCGAGCGCTTCAACAGGAGCAGGAGTAGGTTTAGCAATCACAATAGACACAGTAACAGGCACAGGTGGTGTTTTAACATATACTGTCACAAATAGCGGAACAGGGCATGCTGTCGATGATGTTATCACTTTAGACACAGGTGGTAGCGGTGGTGGCACATTCAAAGTTGTAGTAACAGCAATTGCTAATGGTGTAATTGCAACAATTACTGCAAGTCCATCCGTAGCAGGAACAGGATATAATGTAGGCGATGTGTTAACTCTTGGAACAGGAACAGGAGGAACAGTTGCCGTAACATCTCTTACAGCAGGTGGATTACTATTTACTAAAACAACCAACGCTTCAAACGCCGATTGCACAGATATTACATTTACACAAGCAACAAGCGGAATGTTCGACGCAAGTGGTAATCTCAAATACCCTGCGGGAATGCTTGTTGGTTCAACACTTCGCGTTAGAGGTTCAAGCGCAAATTATGACGCTGACGATTACGCTACAACAGGTAATACATACACTATTGTAGCCAATAGCGCTAATGTTATCACAGTCACTCCAAAGATGAAAGAGAATGGTGCGTCAAGTGCTAACGATGAAATACTCATTGATACAATTGGAACACCAACTATGGACACAGGAATGACTTACAACGCAAGTGCTAAACTATCCGATGAGTCCGTTCTCACAGACCAATTTGTTGGACTTGCCGCTACGGTAGCGCTACCGGAAACCAAAGTCGAAATCCGCCGAAGCCATGTTATCGGTCTTGGTCGTGATGTAGTTATTCAAGAGCCTCAAAGCATGAAGAATGAAGGCGGCTCTATTGAAATGATGATGAACAGCGCCCGTTGGTTATACTACTCTCTTGGCGCGCAGGTCGTTGACGATGTAGGAGCAAGCGCAGGAACTCACTTTAGAATCGCGCCAACAGGTAACACTAACAAAGATATAGCCGCAGGTGACAGTTATTATGAATATACAGGAACTATGTCAAATGCGCCATTTGCAGGAGAATATTTGCTTGTTATTGATGGAACAGCAGTTGAGTTCCCAACAGACCGAGCAGTAGCCGCAAGTGGTAAGAAGTGGGGTAATGATGGTCTTGGTGTTGATATGGAAAATGCCGAGCGTAATGAAATACGCCGTGTTATTTTGCATGATGCAGTTGGTAAGCGAATCTATGTTGAAGAGCCGTTCACCTTCGACCATGCACTTGGTAACTT
>CEQR01110856.1_pt1 | contig 12242 bp, 21 predicted proteins | sample 530901 | NCBI WGS metagenome assembly CEQR01 (sample SAMEA2621085, study PRJEB7988) | marine metagenome | isolation source: saline water (ENVO:00002010), including | reverse complement strand
CGTGTATGGCGAAGTGTTTGGTTGTCTGCCCTTTGTCAACAATCTCTTTTTTGACCGGTCATTTAGTGCGGCCATCTTTTTCTGAAATTCTTCAACTTCAGATATAATATTTTTATACTCATTCCATTCTTTCATGTTGTTCCCTCATACTATAATTAGTCACCATAAATCTCTTGTTCCCCATCTTGATAGGTAATAATTGTTTTATTTGCGGGATGGGGTTCAATGTGGACTTTAACAAAATCTGTCATCGAATCGAAAATAGCAATACCGCCTCTAGGGGGTGGATAAAGCCAGTGGACTATACACTGACCTGTGCCCAGAACCACTCCTTCAATAATTACGCCGTCGCCCGAAACTCCGGTTTCGTCATGCTGGCGGCACACCGTAAACATTTCTATGCCCCTTGGTGCCAATTTGGGTCTAGGCTTTGGTTTTAAGTCTTCCTGATCCAAATCAATAATAGTTTCATCTTCTTTGTTTTCTTCCTGCATATCAGGCTCCTTATCCTTCGGCGATAGGTTTGAAGTTTTTCATCATCTCGTCAGTCATAGCTTCTTCTATATCCTTCATCATTGATTTAACCTGGTCCTTTCCAAAATTATTAGCAGCGTTGATTTCATCCAGCATATCCCACAGAGACTGATTCTCGTCATTGAGTAGCTCCATCTCTCTCTTTAAATTTTCATTTTCAGAGGATAGTTTTCTGTTATCTTGCTCCAGCCTAACGCCATTATACATAGCAGCATTATAATCTTGGATAGAAATATATCCAAGATTGGCCATCAAGTTTGTAAACATCTTCTTTAACATAATACACCTCAAGTTGTATATAATAAATAGTTATAATACATTATAACCTATGAAATGTTTTCTGTCAAGGGGTTAAGTTATAATATTTCACCGCGTATGCAATTTCAACGAGAGAGTTTTCTGGAGGCATTGGATTAAACTCTACAATGTTGGTTACAGAATCGTAACTCCAGCTTAAAGGATCCATTGGTAGTCCATCTTCAAAGACCACTACTGTTTTCTCGTAAGGGATGTGTTGTAATTCTATCTCGTCGATTGGATCTATTTTGCGCGTAGCGTCTGCGACACCCTGGGACCAATCAGCCTCGCATATATCAATTGTGGTCCCTAGAAAATAATCAACTGCATCCATATATTTTCTGCCCACATCCATGATGTAAGGCGGAAGGCTACACACTGAATCGTCAGGCTCTACGTTGCCAATGAATGACAAAAATTTGTTAGACCGTACCATTTCATACCATTTTGCAAATTCAATGGCTTCCTGCTTGCTCTGTTCTTCTTCATCAGATACGAACACTGTTAAAAGAGCCGCGTCTTCCCTCAACCATGTTTGAGCATAGGAGTCGTATGAAATATAATTTTTTACAGCATCGAAACCCTTCTCCATCCCATCGTGAGGTAGGTTTTGGTACATCGCTATTGCATCGGTGATAGTGTCTCCTCTTGTTAGGGGAAATGTTTGAGACTGTGGAACTGCTCGCCCATCGCCGGTCGTAATCATTTTCAGCCTCCAATTCAAATCTGATGGTAGGCTGTTCATCATTTGCTCAATGCCCAGCAGTACGTTGGACTCGTGGACCATCATTGAACATGATCCATCAATTACCCAAAGAATATCTACTGCTTCATAACTTGCTGGTTGGATGAAAGACTCTACCCATATCTCTGCGTCAGGTTCAGTTACGATATACTCGGTTTGTTGCTCGCCTTGTCCGTGAACTACATAATCAATTCCATTGTCACATCCAGCCAGAGCCAGCAAAAGACCTACTAACAAATACCTAAAAACGGTCATTTTTGCGCCCCTCCAGTTTCTCAATATTTTGCTTGAGGTAAGCCATATCGATTAAGTTAGCAGGTGCAACATAAACTATGGTCCCAACTAGCTGTGGACCAAAGAATCCTCTTCCCACCATAATAGAACTGACTACTCCAACAAAACGACCTTTGGAATCAAAAACACCAGAACCTGATGATCCTCCCCATGCCATTGAGTGCATAGCCAAATCTGTTCCGTAGCCATCGCCGGCCAACTGACCTTCAAATGTCAACAGTGAATTGGCACCGGGGAAACCAGAGTAAACCACGTCTTCGCCCACCGTATATTCTGGATCTCTAACGAACTTGGCAGGTGTTCTGCTATCCATAGTGGGAACTACTAGCACAGCTATATCTGTGTAAGGATCCCAATAGACTATTTTGCCTATCACTTGCTCATGTGGTGACTCGATCATAGCAGCGGATTCGAGAGGCTGTGGTGGGGATTCAGCCCAGATGTGGGCTGCTGTGACAACAATGTTGTGCCCCTTATATTTAAAATAAGTTCCGGTTCCGCGATATCTTCCACTAGCTTGCTGAACGTGTACTACTACAGCCGAATCTCTTGAAATTTTTGCTGCTTTGCCCTGTACTTTTTCTTTTACACCGTACTCTAGGTAACAACATTCTTGATTATCTTTAAGATCTTGAACAGCCTGCTCGTGACTTGTGGGGATCGCAGCCTGATTGGTGCAACTAGGGACTGTAAGCATCAAAACAAAGCCCATAAACAATAAAATACTTCTCATAATAGTTTTTCTCCAGAGGCCAAGCCCCGTTAGTAACTATCAATGAAAATGTTAAAAGGAGTTTTTTATTGTGATTCTGGAAGTTCTTCTAAATCTTCCTCATCCAGAATATCTGTGTCTCTTTCTATTAGTCTTATTTCTTCAGTGTTGGGTTTTGGATTTTTAACGCACCCAAAAGAAACAAGAATAAACAATGGTAAGCAAAACTTCATGCGATTAAGATATTTGCTCCGGTTTTTTAATTGTTCTAACAACTTTACAGCCGGGAATTTCACTGCTTCTTATCGTAGGCAGAAGGTGATCTTTCATAAATGTTTTTCCTGTAATCGCGTCAGAACGTGGGTGGTATTTGATTCTAATATGGCTCAAATAAGAGCCGCTATCTTTTCTAAATAAAGAATCAATAGCGGTTACGACAGTTACACCACTGATAGAGCGAATATCTTGTAGTGTTTCCTCTACGCCATATTGTGAATCAATTCTAACTAGAAGTTCAGCTTGGAAGATTCGCAGCTTATATTTTTCTTCGTGAAGGCGCTCCATCAACGAATCAATCGCCTGGTCTATATAATGATTGTTCACTTTTATTTCCCCCGTTCTATAAATAGTATCTTATTTCCAAAATACCTGTATTGCTACAATAACAAATGACAGAAAAACACATATCATTGTTTTAGTCTCGAACATACTCTCATTAAAATAATAGTAAGTTAAAAAAGGAAAAACCAAGTAAGACAAACCAAAAGCCAATAGTCTAGCTCCCCACACCTCACCCATTTCCTCAATAGCAAATCGCATGCCATATAGAAAAAGATAGCCCGTGGGTATTGAAAAAATTAAAGGAAGGTAGATAAGATTATCTTTGCACCAATCCCAAATAAATTGAGAATAAGTCTGATACCAAGCCAGTACGTGACCAGCTATGATCAAAAAACAAGCTAGATAAAATTTATATGTCACTCTTACCTCCGATAATCATCCTCGATTCTAATAACATCACCGAGATGATTGGTGCTGACTTCGATCAACTCCACATTGGAGTAATTGGCCCCGAAGCGATGGATTTGACCGGGCACGACATGGAATGTTTCACCAGGACAAACTTCTATTATTTTATCATCTTTGTCGCTAACTGCCAACACTCCACTTAAAACAAGGATAGTCTCCTCTTTCACTTCGTGATATTGCTTAGACAACCGATGACCCGCTTTAATAAATAACTTTTTACCAACATAGGTCGCGGTTTTAGCCCAGATCTTTTCGTGACCCCAAGGTTTTTCTATAATTTCCATCTATAACCTCACCCAATAAACATATTTCATAATTGCCTGTCTGACATGGATTTGCCACTCTTTCCCCAAAGGTATCTGTAAGGACTTCGCTAGTTTTCGAGCTTCTTCCCATGCCATAACTTCTTCTTTAAGTATCTCAATCTTGCTAGTTTTAGAATCAGGGAACATACTATCAAAGTCCTCCGCAGACCTAAGAATCACATGTCCAGCTTCGTGCAACAAGACGAATAATTGATGCTGTAAATCTCGCGTGTCATTAATTGTTATTACTCCGTCATCAATCCAATATTCGTCCATTCCCATAGGATCATAGTCAACCACCACGTTGTGAACGTCTGATAGGTAAGACTCGACTGCCGACATGTGGTCTTCTAAAGTATTATTGAAAATCATTTATTCTTCCGTGGTCTGCCGCGCTTAGAAGGTTTTCCGGTTTTAATTACACCTCGACCCCAGAAGTTTTTATTGTTACGGTCGTCTGTCATCAGAGACACACTAATTTCATCATTATGAAAAATAAAGTGGCGGCATGCCAGGGATCCATAAGGCAGCTTCCTGGCCCTGTATGGCTTCTTATTTAGAAATTTGATACAGCCTTCGACAACCTGTTCTTCTGTCAGCCCTTCTTTTTTAAATTCCTCTATGGTTTTTGGCATACAGATTCTTGCAGCTACCGACCAACGTTTTTCGCCAAATCCTTGAGCGGGCATCAAGCCTCCCTCATATCTTCCTAACTTCTTTCTTTCGCCATCATACGAAAAAGATGGCTCATAAGGTCCAAATTCTTTAAAGTTACATTCGATTTCCAATTTCAGCCTCTCAAAAGATTTTTTGTTTCAATTTGTAGTTTATTATAGATTTCATCTAAATTGCCAACGACTAAAACATCCTGTTGCATAGAGTTGTTATTTAAAGTTACTCTGGTGAATGACTGCCTCTTATCCATACCAGATATCAAGTTACCCTCTCGTAATACGCTCTTCAAAACCTCATCTTCTCTTAGGCACATTACATGATCTGGGTTAATATAAATTTTTCTTAAAGAATATCTTCTTTGAGAGGCGTTGCCTATGCTATATATCTCTGTTAGTAAAATATTATTCATCTTCTTTTCCTCGATAAATGTTATTTTTATAAGTGTTCCAGATTTTTCCGTCAAAGAATATTTGACCATAATCTCTGTTAGTGTTGCTTTCTCCCAAATATACAACATATATGGGTTTTTCTAAAATCTTTGTCTTTTTTACAAAGTCGCTATCCTCGTGGAATAACATTAATTTACTTGAAGAAGGTATATAAACGTAGCTACCTTCTGCTAAATTATTCAACATTATTGTCCTCTAAGATATTGTCTCCTTGTTGTTCCAGACTAGCTTGAACATTTAAATATCCCTTTAGTATATTTAAACAATCATCAAGACCAATCTCCAAAGACAAAATCTTTTCTCTTGTTTCTCTTAGTGTTTCAATTGTAGCGAGCACATTTTCAATTTTTGCTTCTGATAGTTCGGAAAGAACTTCACTGGCTACTACGCCACAATCTTTTAGAAGTTTTTCAACCTCTGAAGGTACTTTATCTAAGTCCACAGTGTATGATATGTTTACTTTCAAATCTGCCTCTAGTTATTAAAAAATGTATGCCAGACTGTCGCCGTGGCTAGACCGATGATGCTTGTGGTAATTACCCAAATAACTTTTGAAGTGCTGTCTTTCCACTGCTCTAGCTCTCTTAGCCTAGCGTACAATCCCTGATCTGGGTCGTATACAGCTTTTTTCACAGAACCTAGAGATGTGGCCATTTCTTCGCATCGCTCTTTAACAACTTCAACATTGTCAGCCATTCTATCTATTTTGCTGCTCAATTCAACAATATCTATTTTTATATCATTGTTAATTTCAGACATTACATGCCCTCCGTACAGCATAAATAGTATTTAATTTTGAATAACAGCATAGTTTGTGGTAATTAATGTGCCAGCTACAGATGCTGCGTTCTGCAAAGAAGTTCTAGTAACTTTTACAGGGTCAATCACACCAGTCTCGAATAGATCTTCGATTTTATTAGTTACAAAATTGTAGCCATAATTTCCTTCTTTGGTGCTCTCACGGACTGTCTCACAAATAATATCAGGAGACAATCCGGCATTGACAGCCATTTGACGTAGCGGTCCTTCGATAGCCTGTTTTACAATCTGTACGCCAATCGATTGATCTTCATTGTCTGTTTCAACATCAAGATTCAAAGTTGCACGCATCAATGCTACGCCTCCGCCGGGAACAATTCCCTCCATCTGTGCAGAGCGAACTGCTTCTAGTGCATCTTCGATTCGGTGCTTTCTTTCGATCATTTCTACTTCAGTTGCACCACCGACGCGAATGATGGCGATTCCGCTTGCCAGTCTCGCGATTCTGTCTTGAATCTTTTCGCACTCAAGGAGGTTCTTTTCTTCGAGCAAATCTTCTTTCAAATCTTCAATGCGCCTAGAAATTTCATCTTGATCGCCGCTGCCTCCGATGACTGTCGTTTGCCCTCTGGTGATGTCAATTCGAGAAGCGTTTCCGAAATCAACAAGGCGAACGTCGCTAAGTCTCTTGCCTGACGACCGACTAATAAAAGTTGCACCGATAGATGCCGCCAAGTCTTGAAGAAGGTTTTTTCTTTCTTCGCCATATCTAGGTGCTTTGATTGCTGCGACCTTCAGAGTTCCCTTTAGTGCGTTCATAATCATAGCTGCCAGTGCCTGACCTTCAACTTCGGTTGCAACGAAAACAAGAGGTCTTGATTCTCTAGCGGCTAATTCTAAAATTTTCATAATCTCTTGGACGTGTTCGATTTTCTCATCTGTTACCAAAATAAGCGGATCGTCATATGTAACTGCGCGTCGTCGCTCATCGGTGATAAACGAACTAGATGCCCAGCCAGAATCTACACGAAAGCCCTCCACTAAGTCAAGGCTTGTCTTATGAGACTTGGCTTCTTCAACGGTAATAGCCCCATCTTTTCCGGCGGCGGATACTGCCTTGGCAATCAGGTTCCCAATGGCATTATCGTTATTCGCAGAAATGCTCGCTACATGGGCAATGTCAGCTTCAGATTTAATTGGGGATGAAATACCCTCTAGGTTTTCTACAATCGCGTCAACAGCCTTCTCAATGCCTCTCTGGATCTCTATGGGAGGGGTTCCGGCTGAAATGTGCTTTTGTGCTCGATTCAAAATCTCTCGCGCCAATACTGTTGACGTAGTTGTTCCATCTCCAGCATCTTGGTTTGTTTGGGCGGCCGCCTGTTTTACAATTTGTACCGCAGCGTTTTCGATGGGATCTTCTAGGTCTACAAAGTTTGCCACCGTTACACCATCTTTTGTTACGATTGGTCGCTTACTTTTTTCTTGCAGAATAACATTTCGACCACGAGGTCCAAGAGTTGAGCCTACATTGTCAGCCAGAGTGTTTACTCCATTTAATATTTTTTGTCCCATTTCGGAACCAGAACTATAGTGTTTGGTCAAATTACACCTCTTTTTAAAACTTACTCATATATTATAACCACATTTTGCATGAGTGTCAAGGATTATTTGTATTATTTATCATTTTTTATTTCAGACTGCAAAGTCTCTGCAACTTTGGCTGTATCACTCACGGCTTTTTGTCCGTGACCAATAGCGTCGGAACGTTCGGCTTCAGTTATGTATAGATTGATATTGTCAGACAGGCTCTTTGTAGCTGAAAACAACTCTAGCAAATTCTGGTCTAAGTATTTCATTCTCTGCTCGGCAATCTGATAAATGATTTCTGGGTCATAAGGTAGCGTGCCGAGGTCTGATCTCACCATCGCACCTTCGGATGCCAATCTATCTAAAATCTCACCGTCTAGGGACCACTGGGTTTTTGATTCGTTTAACTGAAGGTTTTCCGCTGCCATTCGCTGCTCTTCCTCTTGCTCTTGCTCTGGCTGCATTGGCTCTTGGGCGGCTGCTTTTTTATTTCTGTATCCCGCTGTCTTGCGAAGCTCTTGATATTGTTCATCCCAACTGTTTTTTGACTGAATTTGCTTAATCGATTCTTCTGGAGAAAGTCCCGGTAACGCAAACAATTTCTTTCTCACGCTCATTGAATCTCTCTTGGCAAGTGTCGTAATTGCCTTAATGAAATTATCTTGTGTGAAAACGAAGGACTCAATGTTTAGATTTTTTCCGTCTTTTCTGGCAACAACATAAGTCATAGACCCTTCGTTGTTGAGAGAATCAACCAAGTCCGTATAACTTCCTTCAATTTTTGTATTGGGGTTTAGTAACTTAAGACTGATTGGTAGCCTCTTGGAACCTTTGAGTTGCGAAAACGCCTCTAAGTCAGCAATAGTGTTCGCGCCGGTTGCAGGAATTTGATGTCCTCTAAGCAGGGCAGCGAGAAAAGATTCAAACACAAAACCAGCGGGGGCTGCTTGGAAGCTATTCAAGATTGAAGATAAAGACTCTAAGAGTATCAGGCTAGATACAATTCTTCTAGTGCCTGTGATTCTCGCACTTGGATCTGTAATTCTTTGTAAGAAAGATAATTTTGCTTCGAGAGTCGCGCCGCCGCCGATTGCGTCAAAGATTCTCTGCACTGATTTTCTATCGGCCGATGAAGGGTCACCCCAGTTTTCGTTAGGTGCAAACTTTGGAAGACTAAGAATAAACTCCCTACCTTTTGAGAAATTAGTAGATTCTTGCTCCTGCATTACTTCTTGCTTGGGCGATTCTGATTTATCAAGCCCTAAATCATAGTAAGTATCCAAAACAGATTCCACCAAAGATATTAAATTAACTTTGCTTTCCTGCTTCGATTTAAATGTGCCCTCAATTAAATTGTCCAATTCTTTCATAATACTAATTAGTCCTCAAAATCTTTTTCTTCCAACAGAGTATAGGTAAAGCTATTCCCATAAATCTCGGCAGACCTCTTCACAGCCGACATGAACAATTTAAAATCTGTACCATTTTTAAAAACCTGACATCCGGCGGAATAGGATCCAACATAGTCTGCTGTTCCTGTCTTGGAACGATGAATGTTTATCCCGAACCAGCCTTCATCTAATGTCTCTGGGTCGTGGTCGAGTATCTTATCCTTGTTGTCATCTCTCCAGACCTTTACGGTGTTTCCTCGCTGGCACAGTGCCTCGTGAGCGAATTTAGTATTGTGCCTAGCGTGTGTATCGACCCTGTAGACCCCTCGATACTGATCAGGAACCAAAATTGCCGTACCCTTCTTATTAAGGGGATGAACAAGATATTTCTCACCGGGGTCCGTTGTCGCGGCTACGGAGTGGACTTCCCATTCCTTCTTCTTGTTCTTATAAATTAACAAAATTGCATCATCAAATTTATTTGATCTTTTCTGCTTAGACCTGATGCCTACAATGTTGACATTGAATATGCCATCTTCAAAGAATAAATAACCTTTATTCTTCATTACCGACTTTACATTGTCGGCAATCATTTTAGCATGTAATCCCTTGATAATAGACATGGTTTCTGGTTTCCTTTATACAATAATATCCGCGATGCCATACTCGACTGCTTCTTCGGCTGAAAGATATACGTTGACATTCTTTGAGAACAAATCTTTTAGCTTCTTTTTTGTCAACTTGGTTTCCTTTGCTAAAGCATCGATATACATATCTTGAATCTTTTGAATTTCTTTCATCTCATTTTTTAAATCGTTTATTGCACCAGAGCTACCGGCGATGATGGAGTGAATCATAATTCTACAATTCTTTCCAACTTTTCGGTGACCTTTTGTTCCGGCGGCTAACAATAAAACGGCGGCAGACATAACCTTTCCAATCCCATAAGTCGAGATTGGGGCCTTGGTCTTTGTGATTCTCATAAAATCATATATAGCAAACATATCGGCAGCGACTCCACCGGGCGAACTTATTAAAAATTCAATTTCATCTCCAGACTCAATTTGATAAAGTTTTAAAGCATAAATAATCTCTTCTGCTTTCGACTCATCGATTTCTTGGAAAAGACCCATTACTCTCGCCTCTGGGGGGATGGAGGGCGCTGTTGTTTCTTTTTCGACTTCTTCTTCAGACATTATTTTCTTCCTCGTGTTTTGGTTTGATATGCCAATCCCAAAAGATAGGGCTTTACTTTTCCTGTTTTTTCGGTTATCTCTTCTAGGACGTATGGAAATTTTCGTGCCCAAGATTTCCACTCTGTCTCGGTTGCAAAGACCCTTTTAAAAATTAGTGATTCAGTCTTGCTTTTAGGGTCGTAAGCATTGCCAGTACATTCCCAGCCCTGCACATCTTTTAAAAGTCGGTTTGTTTGCCTTACTCCTTTAATTTCATCCATCTGCAAAACATACAAAAAATCATCTGTTATTAATCTAGTATTTTTCCAAGCTACGCCTTTCATAAATTCTCCGTTCTATATTTTTAAATATAACCTTTTTTGAAAAAAAAGTCAAGCGTTTTTTTTAAAAGCGTTCAAAAAAATCATCGCACCTTTCCAGTTTCTGTATTTCACAATTTGTCTAAAACGTGGCGGTAGTGCTAAAAGAAATTTGTTAATCGCTGTCTTTTTCCAATTTTCAATATTTTGATCGTCAATGTTTTTTGTCATCTTTATTTCATTTTCGTGGACTCCCATTTTGTGCATCATCATTTCTTTTTTCTGCTTTAAATAAACAAAGTCCTCATAAGTCATCATCATAAGATATAAACAATTTAACTCAATTTCTCTAAATGCTGCCTGTTCCCACTTGGAAACAAAATACTTATTATATATCCCTCTTGCGAAGAATCCTAAAAATGTAAATATTATTGCATTAGCTATCATGTTTTTCCTTAGATGTAGAAATACCGCAAACAAATGAAATTCATCTGCGGTACTCTTTTCATTGTTGGAGAAATATTATTCTTTACTTTTCGACATTTCACTCAAACGAACCTTAACTCTTTTGAGAACTTCTTGAACCAAGTCTTCTTCTCTAATGTAGCCCTTGGTTGCATCTCTGTCGCGGGATCTCATTCTATTTTTTGCTCGATCACCTCTGTCGCCGTCTGGCTTGGCTTCTTTTTCTTTTTTGGCTCGCTTTTGAAGATTCGCTAAATTGATATCTTCCTTAGACTTTCCAGCAAAAAAATCCTTTTCCGTATCTGTGTCGGCCAGTTTTTCGTCTTTGTCTTTCTTGTCGTCTTTGTCGTGCATGCCCTCTTCGATTTCTTCATCTTCGTGAGCGCCTTCGCCTAAAACGTCTTGAAGGATTTCTTCAAGAGTTTCTTCCTTATCATCATAATCTTCTTCAAGAGTTTCTTCTTCCATGTCCATATCCATGTCCATATCATCATCACCCTCTTCTCTGGCGGCGCGGAGCTTGTCAGCTAAAGCAATAATTGCATCTGCCTCATCATCAGTCAGGACAGCTTCGTCAGCTTCGTCAGCTTCTTCTTCGTCGTCTTCAAGATCCATGTCCATTTCCATGTCCATATCATCTTCTGCTTCCATATCGTCTTCTGCGTCTAATTCGGCATCCAATTCCATTTCTGCATCTTCTTCCTCATCGTCACGCTGATAAGCTGCATCGTGCATACCTTCATCCATTTCTTCATCGTCACGGGTGTATGCTTGATCCATTTCTTCTAACTTCGTAACGAAGTTGCTAGACAAGCCAGCATCTAAATTTGCCAGCTTCATAAAGCGACGTACTTCATTTAATGTATTCTTTTTGCTCATCTCAATTTCTCCTAATATTACTTTAGCAAAAAAGCGGTTTAATAACATTTATAAATAGTCTGTAGTTTTTTAAAAAACCAAAGTTTATAAATCTGGATGTTCTTTTTCCAACATGTCAAAAATATTCTCGATATCATTCTGATTTAAACCGAACTTATTTTGTGACTTTTTGCCTTTTTCTTCTATCTTTTTTATTTTATTTAACTTTGACTTACTTTGAATGTTTTGTTCGTCTTTAGTTCTTTCTATAAATTCAACAACAGAAGGATCTCTCTCTAAGTATCCAGAAAGAATTGCTCTAAAAAAATTAGTCTTTGTCAAGCCATCGTGCTTGAGTCTTATTAATAGTTCAGCAGCCCTTTTGTCTGTATCCATGAAAGATATTCTTTTGTCGTTCTTTCCGTATTCCATGCTTATAACTATTTTCTAAAAAGAATATGTGTATTACTTTCTGCCTGACCAGACGGGGTTTGCACGATAAACTCTGACTTTATTTGTAATTCCAGAATATCTCTAGCTCCCGAATAAGATAGACCACTTCGGATGCCATTATCTAAGTCTGCCAGCACCTCCTTGGCACTGCCTTTAGCTGGAACCGTTGTGGACACGCCCTCGTTCGAGCT
>CEQR01006542.1_pt1 | contig 12379 bp, 28 predicted proteins | sample 530901 | NCBI WGS metagenome assembly CEQR01 (sample SAMEA2621085, study PRJEB7988) | marine metagenome | isolation source: saline water (ENVO:00002010), including | reverse complement strand
GATCAAGTATTCCGCAAGCGCGAGAAGCTTGAGCGTCTCTTCCGTTATGGCAAAGGTATGGACTTTGCTCCGTACTCTGTCTGGAATGGTGTCAATGCCATCACTGAGCTGGAGACTTCCACGCTTAACCAAACCGCTGCCGGTACTAAGCGTCAGTTTGCACGAGCTAACTTCGGAGCTGGCTTCGATATCAGCAAGAAAGCAATGACTGTTGCTAAGCAACTAGTGACTGCTTGATATATAGGGGGAACATATCCCCCTTTTGTAATTGTTACATTGGTAACTAATTTCTTTAAATTAATAATGACTAAACTTCTTAGTGCAATAGCAGCTGCAGCATTGGCTGTAGTAAGTCTTCCTGTAAAAGCGGCTGATACTTCAATGGAAACATCGTGGTATGGGCCATACTTTCATGGAAGAACTACTGCAAATGGTGAGGTCTACAATATGTATGCCTTAACAGCTGCACACAAGACACTTCCGTTTGGGACAAGGCTTCGAGTTTGCCTTAACGGTTGTGTAGATGTTCGCATCAATGATCGTGGCCCATATGTTGGAAAACGTGATCTTGATCTATCATTCAGGGCAGCAGAGATCATAGGACTTACACGTCCTGGTGTTGCTTATACATCAGTGACCTATCTTTAAGTACATTATTATTGCTCCACTTTTATGAGCATTTAATTATATATTAAGGATAGTTCAAGGAGAATTCATGTCTAAAACTTCCAGGCACGAACGCACTAAGGGAAATTTAGATCGTCTTGAGAAAATCAGAAAAGAAAGAAAGCTCATTCGTTGTTTAAAAGCGGATGAGCTATTTTGTGACTTTGATAATATCGAAAATTTACTTCAAAGTGAGTATTAATACACTCATTGTTTGAGGATAAAGATATTACAATACTTAATGTAGGCCTTAACCGGCTGAGTCATACCCGAAAAATCGTCTTATTTAAAAATGGCACAAGCTACAATTTCGGGTACCCAGGCCCGTAATATCTGGGAAAATTTTTGCGAGTGGGTCACCTCCACCAACAACCGTCTGTATGTCGGTTGGTTTGGTGTACTTATGATCCCTACATTACTCGCCGCTACAATTTGCTTCATTGTTGCATTCGTTGCAGCCCCACCTGTTGATATCGATGGAATTAGAGAACCAGTTGCAGGATCCCTGCTATACGGAAACAACATTATCTCAGGAGCTGTTGTTCCCTCAAGTAACGCAATCGGCTTACATTTTTACCCAATCTGGGAAGCCGCAAGCCTTGATGAGTGGCTCTACAACGGAGGACCATACCAACTTGTCGTCTTCCACTTTCTTATCGGTGTCTTCGCTTACATGGGACGCGAATGGGAACTTAGTTATCGATTAGGAATGAGGCCTTGGATCTGTGTTGCATATTCTGCCCCAGTTGCCGCAGCTAGTGCGGTATTCCTGGTATATCCGTTTGGACAAGGTTCTTTTTCTGACGGCATGCCGTTGGGCATTTCCGGTACGTTCAACTTCATGCTGGTTTTCCAAGCTGAGCATAATATTCTTATGCATCCTTTTCACATGCTTGGAGTGGCTGGTGTGTTTGGTGGGAGTTTGTTCAGTGCTATGCACGGATCTCTTGTCACGTCGTCCTTGGTCAGAGAAACTACTGAAGACGTATCGCTCAACAACGGTTATAAGTTCGGTCAAGAAGAAGAAACCTACAATATCGTTGCGGCGCATGGGTATTTCGGAAGGCTTATCTTCCAATATGCTTCGTTTAACAATAGTCGTAGTCTTCATTTCTTCCTTGCTAGCTGGCCCGTCGTTGGCATTTGGTTTACTGCCCTTGGAGTTTCTACTATGGCGTTTAACCTAAATGGTTTTAACTTCAACCAGTCAATCCTGTCTGGCGAAGGTCAAGTTATCAATACTTGGGCTGATGTACTGAACCGTGCCGACCTTGGCATGGAAGTCATGCACGAGCGCAATGCTCACAACTTCCCTCTTGATCTGGCTTCGAACAATATCGTGCCAATCGCTCTGAAAGCACCTGCTATCGGCTGATGCAGTTTAAAGAGGAATTCCTCGCCCGCCTGGCTCTTGTTATGCAGGAGCTGGGCATTACTTCTAGTGACGAACTAGAGATATGCATCGGTGGTAAATCTATTTACGAGGGAGTAGTAGCCCGCCGCAAACATGGTTTCATAATTCTTAGGAGACCCAGCACAGTTGTATTAACAAAATCTAGTAATGACGACACTTAATGGACAACTTTCTACAGACAGGAGAGCTTGGTTCGACACACTTGATGACTGGCTCAAACGTGATCGGTTTGTTTTTGTGGGTTGGAGCGGTCTCCTGCTTTTCCCTACTGCTTATCTTGCTATCGGAGGATGGCTCACAGGAACCACCTTCGTCACCTCCTGGTACACGCACGGGCTTGCTTCCAGTTACCTTGAAGGTGCCAACTTCCTCACAGCAGCAGTCTCGTCACCAGCTGACGCGATGGGACATTCGCTCCTACTGCTCTGGGGTCCTGAAGCACAAGGCAGTTTCATCCGCTGGTGCCAGCTTGGTGGCCTGTGGACTTTCGTTGCTCTTCATGGTGCCTTTGCCCTCATTGGCTTCATGCTCCGACAATTCGAGATCGCAAGACTCGTCGGCATCCGGCCTTATAACGCGATTGCGTTCAGCGGACCTATTGCCGTTTTCACGTCAGTTTTCCTCATCTATCCCCTTGGCCAAAGCAGTTGGTTCTTCGCCCCTTCGTTTGGCGTAGCGGCAATCTTCAGATTCCTACTATTTCTACAGGGTTTCCATAACTGGACACTCAATCCATTTCATATGATGGGAGTTGCAGGAATACTTGGAGGCGCACTTCTGTGTGCAATCCATGGTGCAACTGTAGAAAATACGCTTTACGAAGATGGAGAATCATCTAATACATTCAAGGCATTTGAGCCAACTCAAGAGGAAGAAACCTATTCAATGGTCACAGCGAATAGATTCTGGTCTCAGATCTTTGGAGTTGCTTTCAGTAATAAGCGCTGGCTTCATTTCTTTATGCTTTTTGTACCTGTTATGGGGCTCTGGGTCTCCAGTATTGGAATCATCGGTCTTGCACTTAATCTCCGCGCTTATGACTTCGTAAGTCAAGAGATACGTGCAGCAGAGGATCCTGAGTTTGAAACTTTCTATACGAAAAACATTCTTTTGAATGAAGGCTTACGTGCATGGTTAGCCCCTGTTGACCAGCCGCATGAAAGCTTTGTGTTTCCAGAAGAAGTTTTACCGCGAGGTAACGCTCTTTAAAATGTTAGGCTCTCACAATAGGGCCTAATATATCTCATGGAACTTACAACTGAAGAGCTAAAGGAAGTGCGTGTTGCTACCATTTATTATATGCAGCACCACATTTCAATTAAAAGCCCACGCTACAAAGAGTATGAAGTTATACTACAGAAGTTGAGCAAATCTATACAAAACATTAATGACCACAACAACTGAAGAACGTGGAAAGCTTAATTTATTTGCGACTGAACCACGTATGTACATTGACCACGATTACGCCCCTTTATACAGAATTATCATGAATGAAAAAGCAGAACGCATTAACGGTCTCGCTGCAATGCTTGGCGTTGTTGCTGCCCTTGGTGCTTATGGATTCACCGGCCAAATCATTCCCGGCATTTGGTGAACTAAACATAGGGTGGGCATCTGGATTCTATTCGGGTCCTACCCTAATGTTCAACTTATTTAAGTGGTGATATCTAATGACAAGCCGTTTCTTAACGGCTATATTAAATAGGTAGCCCCTAAAGGGTTGATGTTTATATTCTTGAAACATGGAACTTTCACGTCCTCACCTCGACGAACTAACAGAGGTAATTGAAGACACTGTCGAATATGCCTGCGATCTTCACCAGCTTTCTGGGGAGCTTGTATGGACTGTTGTGCAGTGTTTGGCAACGGCAAAACTGGCTGAGCTTAACAACCAAGTAGCAGCAGCCTGAATACAACCTTGGCGCTTCTCAGCGCCTTTAACGGTTATTGCCCTTATGGGCGTTTGTTCACGTACATTTTTTTATTCACATGACTATTGTTTCCACTGCATTTGACACTCAAGTTGTTGACAACTCTGCACTTATTGTTGCCGAGCTTGAAGGCGGTCAGACTTCAGATGTACAGATGATGATTGGCATTGGACTTGTCAAAGATTCCGATGCTGTCTTCTTTGAGTACGTTGGAGAAAAAGAGCACCGTGCACTGACTATTCCTACTACTGGCAAGCCACTGGGTACTCTTTATGACATTCTTCTGACTGGCATTTCAGTTGCTGATGATATTGGTGAATTCAAAGCTAGCAAGCTTAATCTGTTTGTTACTACCAAAAGTGGTCACGAGATCATGATTACTTCAGGACTCACTACTCTTTGGTCTCAGTGTGTAATGACTGGACTGCTGGGATTGGAGCAGCAAGACGGTCTTACGAGTCCCTTCAGCCTTGATACATGGAAAGGCTCTACTGGTATGCGTCCTTGTCTTGCAGCTATCAAAGTAGGCCGTGCACGTATCTCTGATCAGGGTATGTATGACCAGTTCAAAGATCTGCGTGGTCTGAAAAATAAAGTAGCCAAAGCAGAAAAGCTCGATGAGACTATGCGATCTGCAGTGAATATCATCAGATCTGGACTTGGATTCCAGGAGCCTATCGAACCAGTTACCGTAGAGACTGTAGATACTAAGTCTGAAGAAGGCGACTTTTGAAATCCATTGTCGAACGTCATATCTGAACTGTGTTTGACTCGGAGGTACCTTACCTCCGTTTTGTTAAACCTCGATCTAAATGCAAATGATATGCAGTTATCTACCTTCATATCATTGTTGCAGCATTTAGAGAACAACCCACAAGAATACTTGGAAATTATAAATGGACAAATCTCTTCCAGCAGAACTCAAACTTGAAAGTTACGATGTGCTTGATCTTGTGTTGCTATGTCATGCAGCACTTGCTCAAGATTCACCCGAACGTCCTGAGCATTATCTAAACCAAATACTTAATATTTTGTTTGGTTATCTCACGATGGATCAGCGTAAAACAGTTGAAGAGTATCTTGCAGAGAAGAAATATCTTCCGCCACTTAAATTGCACCTACCGAACTCATGAATGACTACGACATTATTTATGTAGATGATCGTGGAGATAAACAGGAGTTTGTTGTGACTTCGGTAGATACAAGATCTGCAATCAAAGATTTATACGATTTATGCCCTGATGCTAAGCGAATCATTCGCTGCACACCCAAACCTAATTCTTGATCTTCAATTGCTGCATTGGACAGGATCCACTCACACCTGATTGACCCATGAACCTTACACAAGAAGAATGCGAAGTTTTTCTTAAGCTTCTCAAAATGAGATGCAAGTATTGGCAACGCCGATACGACCAATCTTTTGAAAGCCGTGATGACAAGCTTGATTGGCTAATTCAACTCAATACTGACGAAGAGCACGATGCGAATAATCGCAGATGGCGTGCCGAAGCTGAGAAATATCTATCTAAGTACAAACCAATCATTGCCAAACTTGACCCACCTACCCACACACCTGATTGACCGATGAAAATCACCTGCATCATCGAAGTTCCCATGGAGGTTTACATTACTGTGGAACGCGATCAATTGCCTGACAGCAAACTTCAGTTTCTGCGCGGCATCACTCTTAAAGAGCAGCGGAATGGAGGAATCGGCTTTTCATCCTGGCATCAAGACAACAAGGATGAAGTTGACTTCTACGATCGCACTGACAGCATCACTCACACTTGGGATAACTCCACGTCTGACGATGTAAAAGTGTGTGATGAGGAAGGCAATCAAATTACATTCACAACACCTGATTAACTCATGGCAAAACAATTACAAGCAGAAATGGAAGCAATTCCTGTTTCCACTCCAGGGCCACGCACTGTCTTCAATCCAACGACTTTGGAAGAAGATCAAAACTTCGGCTACGAAGCCGAGATACAATACAAACGCAAGCCGCCGTCAACTAGGCTCATTCTGTGTAATCGTTTGGACACAGTAAGGGTTGGCGAACCCGTGATGATTAGTTATCATTCAGGCATGCGCTGCTACAAACATAGCCGCCATATTACTACATCTAACTTAGATAATTGCATTGGTGGCTTTTATTTCACCAATGGTCAATCTGCTGAATAAATGATGAAATCCTATCACTTATATGTCTTTACCCAAGACAACTGTGCTCCATGTAATCGACTAAAAGAGCATGTTAATACTTTGACAGAATCTGAAAAACTTGAGTTGGATTTTGTACCACTTAAGGCACCCAATGGCTCACCTACAGCGCTTGCGGAAGAACTTAAAGTTGATCTATCACCAACTCTTGTAGTCGTACATGAAACAGTTGCATGCGATATTGATCCTGAAACAGAATATGAATTCTGTGCACACGAAGAAGAGAGTGTAGAACGCTTTGTTGGTGCCAACAGCATCATTGAACATCTACAAGCAACACTTGATGCATACACTTACGCACACCCTGAATGACAACCTACAAAGTCTCCTTTTTTATAACAACTGACTTGCATCCAGATAAATGGGTGCTGCCAGCGATTGAACAAGTTCGGCATGTTTCCGAAGAACTAACTGACTATGAAGTACAAGAGGTAACTAAATGACACGCGACCAAATGATTAAAGAGATCATTGTTGTTAGCAATGACCTCATGGAACGAGATGATTTTCTCGACAGTTCAGACAAAGAAGTCCACATGAGCTATTGCGAATGGTTGGGCTATGACCCATTTGAAGTGTTCCCACTATGAAAGCTGAAGACTACATACAAGCCTGGATTGACATGAATCCAGAGCTTGAAAAAGAATCACCTGGGATACGTCTAGCAATCCCTTCACTTGAACGTACTAAAGAATGGATAAATGAAACACCAGAATCTTGGCATAACCCAACAACTGGACAATGTGGTTAAGCTATTGGATGGTGAATTAACTCACCAAACAATGCTTGATTCAAAAGGCAACATTCAATATAGGTACATCATTACATACACCAAATGCGATACGTCTACACCTTAGTGATCGACAATGATGAAGATCCTGAACCGAAAATCTGGGAGGCGCTCAATGAGCGCTTCCTGGCTGGTGCTGATCACATCTATTTAGAACTCAAAGACTACTACAACTTTCCACCAATTGATGACAGAACATGAAAGAGAAGAGTTTATCTTTGATTTAGCTCTTCATATGCTCAACAAAACATCTAAAGCGGGGATCTTTGCCCATGCCGTAGATCGCATCTGTGATTTGCTTGATAGAAACACAGATGAGCAATTGATTCGAATGGCTCCTGACAATTTAATAGTTCAGAAAAAGAAAAGAAAAAAGGGAAAGGCTAAAGGATTTTAATGACAGCAGTTAAATATTTACTCCTTATCGGAGAATTAGAAGGCTGCTCTGCTCATTTAAAAGACCTAGAAGAATTCGAAGACAGAGCGGCTATTAAAGCGCTGTGCTCAAAATACTACAAACTATATTTCAGTACTAAAAAACATGAGCAAAAAAGCTAATGTAATACAAGCAAAGGGCACGATATTTAAAGAAAGTGGCAATGGATATTTCAATGTTGAATTGGAAGAACCAACTGGTCACAAATGTCTCTGCCGTGCTTCCGGTAAATTAATTACAAGAAAGATCCAACTACTAGTTGGTGATCGAGTAACAGTTGAATTAAGTCCCTACGATTTAGATCGTGGCCGTATTACCCTCCGTGAAAAATAAATGACACTTCTTGAACAAGCAGTTGTGTTTCGTAAAATCTTTGGACAAGAGATTTTGCCAAACATTTCTAGATACGGTTTCATTAAAAAGAAACTATGGGACATGCAGAAAGATCTTATTCGGGAAGAAGGTAAAGAGCTTCTTGAAGCGATCGATGAATGCTACGCAGATCCTGAAAATGTTACTACTAGAATGAATCTCATTAAAGAGCTTTCAGATTTGGTATTTGTTTGTTATCAGTTTGCAGCTGCATTTAATATAGATCTTGATAAAGCAATGAACCTCGTTTATGAGAGTAATCTAAGTAAACTAGATACACAAGGTAATCCGATTTACAGAGAAGATGGCAAGGTTTTAAAAGGTCCAAACTACAAACCACCTTCGCTTGAAGACTGTATCCCTGAATTAACACCTACTCACTACGACACAAATGGAAAGTAATAAAGCAATTGCCCGCACAGGTCGGGTTCAAAACTGGATCGATAATCCCACCAGTCGATTACCAGTTTCATGCACGGTCTACGTGGTGGAAGATTCGATGACAGGCCCTAATGGAATTGAAGCATCTTGGAGATTTGTCAGCCACGCTCTTCGCTTTGGAGCGGGAGTTGCGGTCCACCTCTATAAACTCAGAGCTGCAGGCATTGATAACGGCAAAGGACTCGTTGCAAGTGGCCCGGTCAGCTTTGGCAAGATATATAGCTGCCTCAACGAACAGCTCCGTAGAGGAGGTGTTTACAAAAATGGAGCAGTTGTACTGCACTTAGATATCAACCACCCAGATATTCTTGAGTTTGTCAATTGCCCTAGATCAGAGCTTCCCTGGGCTAAGCGTTGCATCAACTTGACTATGCCTCTATGGCAAAGCACCAGCGATGAAGTCAAAGGCGAAATTCTCAAAGGGATTGCTAGAGGTGATATCTGGTTAGCCAAGATCCGTCACGATCAAGATGGTCAAAGAATTCACGCAAATGTGTGTTTAGAAGTCTTCCTGCGTAGCCGTGGCACTTGTTTACTTGAGCACATCAATGTCTCTGGGTGTTCTCTTGAAGAGTTACCACAAGCCTTTACTGATGGAATGCAAGAACTAGTAAATCTGCATAGTAAAACAGGTGTGGAGAGTACAGGTGAATACCTAACTCAAGAAGAAGATCGGCAAGTTGGTTTAGGCATCCTTGGCTTAGCGAATCTGCTAGCTCTTGAGGGTGTTACTTACTCACAATTCGCTGATGCACTTGAGTTTAACAACCACGAACAGTGGGAAATGATGGTGACTCAACCTGCACTTAATATAGTGAAAGCACTTCAAAAAGGAATTAACTCAGCAGCTGCTGTAGCACGTGAGGCCAATATGGACCGTGCGTTTGCTATTGCTCCTACTGCTAGTTGCTCCTATCGCTATACAGACCGAGCAGGCTATACAACTACCCCCGAAATCGCACCGCCGATCGGGCGTAATGTTGATAGGGACAGCTCTACATTTGGTGTTGAAACATTTGACTACGGCAATGTTGAAACAGCTGAAGAGGTAGGCTTTGATGTCTATAAAAGAGTTGTTGATGGGATCATGGAAATGATTAATCAAACAGGTCTTGCTCATGGCTATAGTTACAACACATGGTCGGACGTTGTTTCATACACCAACGAATTTATTGAAGAGTGGATCAACTCTCCCCAAACCAGTATGTATTACTCTCTGCAAGTAATGCAAAATACTCAAGCCAAAGATGATGCATTAGCTGCGCTCGATGGCGACTTTGGAACTATGTTCGGGTTTGAAGAGTGGGATAGCAAAGGAATGCAAGATATGGATAAAGAGATTGATGAACTTTTCAACGGCCCTGAAAATTGCGTTGGCTGCGCTGAGTAAACCAAATTCCCAAAAACATGAAAGCAGAAACTCCTTACATTCATTTGCATGAGCGCAAGCGTACCTGGACTCCAGTACAGATTGACGCCGGTACTCTCCTCGAAGGTGGTGAAGAAGTCATTCAACGTGCATTAGCACTGAGATGCCTTGAGATCCCTGTAGGTGACTTCATTAGTGAAGCTATGAAAGGTGATCTCCCGGATGTCAAAGGTTGCAAAGAACTACTTATCTCAAACGTTGAGGATGAAGACAAGCATGACATTGCACTTAATTATGCAGCACGAGCCCACAAGGTACCAGCTCAGTTTGAGCGAGAAGCTACCCATATATGCAAAACATGGCTGGAACTGGATAGGCACCCTGTTCTCAAAGCTGTTGTACTTGAGAGATCCGTGTTCTTTGTCCTCCTCCCGATCTTCCGATTCTTAGGTGACACAGGATTGCGTACAACTAGTGCAGATATCTCACGTGACGAACAGACTCATGTCGCGGCTAACACTTTGGTTTGCGAGCAAATGGGGCTTAAGTCTGATAAGCAGATGAATGCTCTTCGTCGTGCCACGATTGCCTGGGTACTGCAACCTCTGCAAGCAAAACACGAAAGTCGTTACCTTTCAGGCAATTTCTGGATGACTAATTCAGATCACCTGTATTCCAAAGGTAAAGCAGCAGGTCTTATTGAAACACGCAGCTCCAGAATGCCTGCGTTTTTTGAGACAAACAACATTAATCTTCCTCAATACGCTTAATGACAAAAGTACAATTTATTGCTGATGATGTAGATATAGACAATTTTGATGATGCAACTTTACCAACAGATGTTCATCTTATAACCTTCACTGAAGAAGGTGATACTAAGATACATGCTGTTCGCGCATACACTAAGGTTGATATATTTGATCATTACTATGACAAGCTAAAAGGCAAAGGCACAATTCAATCAATTCATTCTGGTTTTGGAAGAATCAGACCAAATTTATATGGCAAAATCACGGACCAAAGCTGATCTAATAGCTAGACTGCAGTTGATTGTAGCTGGCTACGGATCACAATTAACAATGAAACAATTACGTAAACTAATTGCTAAATATGCATGAAGCTAAACTTGTATGGATAACACCTGACGCTGAAAAGCTAATTGGTAAAATAGCAAGAGTATCAAACCCAAATAACGAGGATAATCCAAATGTCGAAGGACTGCTCAAATATCTCATCAAAAACGGACACTGGTCTCCCTTTGAGATGGCAAGTCTCTGCGTCGAGATCCAGACTACAAGAGCTATTAGCCCGCAAATTCTCAGACACAGATCTTTCTCATTTCAAGAGTTCTCACAGCGCTATGCAGTAGCGATGGATCTGGACCTACCGCATTTACGTCGTCAGGACACAACAAACAGACAAAACTCCATAGACGATTTAAATGTGGCTGTGCAAGACCGGTTGCAGCACAGTATAAATAAACACTTCGAGGAATCTAAAGCTCTCTATAACAAGCTGCTAGGTCACGGAGTTGCTAAAGAATGTGCTCGATCTGTACTCCCTTTAAATACAACTACAAGGTTGTATATGTCAGGCACAATCCGCAGCTGGCTGCATTACTGCGACTTAAGAGCTTGGCATGGTACGCAATGGGAACACACAAAGATCGCTCTCAATTGTATGGAGATCTTAAAAGAAAATGTTCCTACAGTTGCAAATGCCATGTGGCCCACGGATAGCCAATCTGGGGATGTAGTATGAGAACTGGTAAAACTAATATTGGTGATAATGAACTTTATTACAGCAACTGTTGAACTCAAATCCCATTCATCAGATACAATTACATTTGCTGGCATCGATTATTGTGTTGCAAATGCTGTCGTGCCTTCTGCTAATAGCAACGGAGAGGTCAAGCTTAGGCTTCTCTGTTACAACAATGAAGGACCCAAGCTCAAAGCATTCAAGGGTTGGCAGCCTAATTCAAGAGTCCTTGTAAGTGGACAAGTAAGTTTCTCTGATGATCCTAAAGAGCCTCTTGATTTAATTATCAAAACGTTAGAGCCTAATATTCCTCAAAACATGTACATCAATCAAATCGTTTTGGGTAACGCTTTCTTTGGTGATGATCAGATTAAAGAACGTAAAAATAACCAAGTAGCAGTCAAAATTGGTACTACTTTAGATGATTCAGAAATTACTACATGGCTATACATGGAGACACATGAACAACGTAAAAAGAAAATCTCTGCGCGTATTCGTAAGGGACGCCCTATCTGTGTGCAAGGCTATCTGCGCGAATACCGTAAGGATGATTCTGACAGTGCCTATCGCGCCATTGTCGCGGATGATTTCACTACTAGAAAGGAACGTGCACCAGCTAAACGGGGTGCGCCAGCGGACTCTAGCTCGGTTGGATACTCGGAGATTGATCCGACGCCAGACTACTAAGCCTTTGTTCTGTAAGTACAGAAAGCGCCCACCGTATTGGTGGGAGCACCCTGTTTACAGAGATTTCCGCACTTCAATCAAACGTTGAATAGCACGGTCGATTTCTTCTTTAGATGTCTGCCGTGATTTATTTTCTATGTCATCAATTATATTGTTGAGAAAGCATCCTGCTTGTAAATTTTGCATTGTGTTATTTAAATGATTGCCATCAATATGGCATGCATGCTCCCACACTTCTAACACTCTGTTTAATTTTGCAGACAGTACAACTCTAGATACTCTGCGTGTTT
>CEQR01110859.1_pt1 | contig 12401 bp, 10 predicted proteins | sample 530901 | NCBI WGS metagenome assembly CEQR01 (sample SAMEA2621085, study PRJEB7988) | marine metagenome | isolation source: saline water (ENVO:00002010), including | reverse complement strand
TCAGATACAATCAGAGTACGAAAGGCAGGTCTTGACGGGTTTGATATTTTTGAGACACCTACAAATGAGGCAGATGCTGCAACTACTCAAGATTTCACAGATGCCAAAGTTGACATAGCTGTTGCTAGATTGGCTTTGATGTACAAAATAACTGACATGGCATCAATGACTGGATTTGGCGGATCTGATATAGATCCTTTCCGATTGGCACAATCAATGGCAGGATCTTATGAGGCAACATTTGCATCAAAGACTGCTGATGCAATTGATGATTTTACAAACATTGTTGGTGCTGCTGGAACTCAAATGTCAGTAGATGACTTTTTCAATGCAATTTTTCAACTTGAGAAGGCTGCAAGCAACAAAGGTGCAATTGCACCATTTGCAAGTATTTTGCATCCAGTTGCTTTGACTGAGTTGCAAGACAGTTTGAGAAATGAGACAGGAAATGCAATCTCATACATGTCTGCTACACAAGATATGTTGCAAGCAAAAGGGCCTGGTTATGTTGGCAACTTGCTTGGTGTAGATGTTTACAAATCATCTTATATCAACAATGCTGGTGGTGCTCATTTATCTGCCATGTTTGGTGTTGGTGCTTTGGCTTATGCTGATGGTGTCCCTGCATCTTTGCCTGGTGCTGCTCAATCATTGTCTCTTGGCAAAGTACTTGTTGAGATGGAGAGAGATGGTGCAAAGGCAATCACATCAATTATTGGACATGCTTATCTTGGGCTTTCTGTTGTTGATGATGACAGAGGGGTTGTGATCAAGTCAACCACATAATCACACCACATTTGCAATTCAAAAAAAAGATTTACTTCTTTCTGTACTGGGGATTGGCTTTTTTCATGTCGGTTCCTGGTCATCCCTAGAACAGTTTTTATCTAGGAATCGACATACATATTTCAACTAGGAATCAACATGAAATTTGAACAATTAGCACAACCTTGGCAACAACAACAACAAGCATCAATTGTCATACCAACAAGATCAAACAATCGGTTTTTTTTCAAACATCACCCCAAAAATTGGGAATTACACTATTTTGATGTAGTCAATCCAAAAACAAAAAAGACATCTCAAAAACCTGTTTGGCTACCTGATCTACAAACACATCATGAGACACCTGGTGTCAATGGCTCAAGAGGTTACAAAAACAATCCAGACTCAGGCATGGCAAGAGTGAGATTGGCTGACAAAGGTATCAAAGTGCTGCACCCAAGTGAGCATGATTATTTGCGCTCTTATCCTGCAAGAGGTGGCCAATATTGGGCAACAAAGTTTGCACACATTGAGTCTCTTGGTGGTGAGTTGGTTGTAACATTTGACAGAGATGCATTTGCAATGTGGAGATTGGAATTGATGCAACAAGCTGCTTTGCAGATACCACACAAGCAGTTTTTGCAAAGAAAGATGGCAGAGATACAAAGACGAATTGAGAGACATACAAGGTCTCAACATATACCAGAGATTGCTGCAAAGTTGAAAGGCCTCAAAGAGTTATTGACAGATATGCAAACAGCATGTGATGACATTATCAAAAATGGGAAAAATCATTATGAGTTATGAAAACGACAAAAAAGCATTTGACAGAACAGCAAAGAGATTGATGGAATCATCCAAAAAATCAGGCAAAGATATCTCATTCCGAGATGCACAAAGCCAAGTGAGAAAACACATACAAAAATCAAATGCAAAGAAAAAATAATTATCTTTACACAAAAACACTTATATCTTAACAAAAGCCATATATTTTAATATATCAAAATAAACTTTGGAGGTTAGCATGGCATATAATTCGACACAAGCATTTAAGATTGGCAGACGCTTACAGCACAAAAATGGTGTTGATACTCGCACAATCAACTCATCAACATACACTGCAACGTATAAAGATGGATCATATCAAATTGTTGATTGTACAGGTGTAAGTGCATCCTCTTTGGTTTTGCCATCTCCAAAAGATGGCTCATCATTTTGGATATCCAATATTGCAACATCTGCACAATCTCTCAATGTAAATGATCACAATGGTGCAACAAAGAGCACATTGGCAGTTGGTGAGTCATGTCTTGCAGTTTGTGATGATAGTGCATGGTACATCATAATCAAGGCATAATAAATGGCTACAGATACACCATACACAGCACGTGTGAGAGTTACTGAGTTACTGGAGAGAGGCAAAGCACAAAACACTGTGCTTGAAATCTATCACAATGGTGCTCAAGTGATTCCTACATCAGCAACATACACTTTGCTCAAGCCAAGTGGTGGCATGGTCATCCAAGATGGTGCTTGCACTATTCTTGCAGATGGCTCTGTGCAATATGCTCACACATCAACACAGTTGGCAACAACATTGGTCTTGGGTGAGGGTTATGTGCAAGAGTACAATGTCACCATTGGTGGCACTGTGTTTTTGTTCAGACGTATGGCAGCAATTGTTTTGAGGCGTTTGTATCCTGTTATCACTGATGCTGATTTGGAGGAGGTATACACTGATCTTGCAAATCTGAGACCATCAACAATCACATCATATCAGCAATATCTTGATAGTGCTTGGTATACGATTTTGAGAAGGCTCAGGAATCAGGGCATGGGGTATGAGTATTTGGTAACATCACCAGAGTCATTTGCAGAGAGTCACAGACATCTGACATTGTATTTGATATTTCGTGATTTTCATAGTGGTATGTCACAAGGTGCTGGCTCTCGATATCTCGAATTGGCACAAGAGCACTACCGTTTGTATCAAGATGAGTATTCAATGATCAATTTCACTTATGATGAAGGTCATGAGGGTAAGCCTGATGATGCTGACAAACGCACTGGAGGCCAACCAGCAATCTATTTGAATAGACCAGGCCCGTATATGTATAGAAGGCGACGATAATGAGTCAAACATTTGCTCAAGTACGGTCTTTGATATCTGCCAAAGTTGATGCACTGGCTGGCTTTAACTTGGTCAAAATGCCTCCTCAGTATTTTGGCAGAGTTGCAAACACACTTGCACACAAAGGCTTTACTGTTGATGTACGTACCTCACAAGACTCAGGAGAGAGACAAAAAAGAACAGGCCCATATATGCAAAGCCTTGTGACAGTCTCATTCTCATATCGTTTGAGGCCAAAAGATATGTATCCAACAGATTATGATGCAGCACTTGATGCTGAGGGTGATATAATAAGGGCATGTTTAACTTCATACAATACCGATATACAAGTGCGATATGTACGCTCAACTAGAGTAGTACAACAGAGCCTTGAATATGCAATACACAATATAGATTTTAATGTATTTCACACACTACCAACAACTTAGGAGGCCAACATGGCATACTCAACAGCACCAAAAGTCAGACGTGATGGCGTTATCAAATTACGTGATGGCACTACACCAACACCAATCTCATTAACTGTCGACTATGAGGAGGGCAATTTTTCCTTTGAGCAAACAAAATCAGATAGAACAATCATAAGAGACAGAGGCACAATCAAGTCTGTCAGACGTGGTGACGATCAGCCAATTACAGGCTCATTCACAATCTATATGAGACAGTTTACATCATCAAGTGCTGGCTCTGTACTGGATTTCATCAACAAAACTGGCTCATATGCTGCAAATGTATCATCATCAAGTGCAGTCTCAACAGATGAGTATGCAATCAACATCATCTTTGAGGTTGATGGTGATGCTGTTGGTGATAGTGATGGAGACACATTGGCAACATTTGACACCTGTATCTGTACAGCATCATTCTCAGAAGGTGACCCAAACACAATCACAGTATCATTTGAGTGTTTTAATGGTGTAGTATACTCATAATCAATAACAAATTTAGGAATCGACATGACTATAAATGAGCAAAAACCACAACAGCCAAGATCATTGGCAATCTGTATGCAATTTACTGCACTGTGGGCAGGTGATTTGGATCGTGCTGCACTGGTGCAGTTGTGTGCAGGTGCAATTGGTGTCTGTTATAACAATGAAAAACTACCACATTACAGACCATCACAAGGCAAGCCTCTTGATTATGGTTTTGCATGTCTTGAGACATTGCTTGCCAATCATTGGCCACCATCATTGATATATAACAAAGGCACAGAATGTTTGAGCGTGTTGGCCAGTGCTTTGCCAAGTGAGCAAGATGTTGAGAGTGCTGCAAATTTTTCCAAACCTCAAAAGGAGGATTAGAATATCTAGGCATCAAAATCTCTCATTATTGGAATCAAACACCATTTTGGTTTGCATCATTAGACACACACACACAAGCATTGTTGATTGCTCACTGGAGATTGGAACATAACACACCAAAGCAAAACAAAGACTTGAGAGCAAAGGCCCAAACCAAACAACTCAAACAGATGCAAGATGATATGATGATGAGAGAGGCATACTATGACACAAACAAAAATCAAAGTTAGATCAGGCAATGCAACAGTTGAGATGGATGCAGCTGCAACAAAGATATTTACAGAAATTATCAAACATGCAGCACCACAGACAATCAGAGTTTTGACAGATGTTGTTGAAGAGATTTATGATGATGCTCACAGAGTTTGGCCAGTTAGACAACCAAAGAGTGTCAAAGACCTGACAGAAGAGGGCAAAGTCAGAGTAACAGCCAACAACATTGCAAAGACAGATGGAGACTACAACAGAAAGAGAGCATTTGCAGCAGCATACCACATGCAAGATTTGGGTATTCTCAAAGTGCCTGAGTACAAAGTAACATCCAAAGGCTCAAAAAATAAGTTGTACACAGAATTAACAATTCAAGGTGATGATATTTTTGCCAAAGTTGGTAACTCTGCACCATATGCATGGGCAATCAAAGTTGGTGAAAATACAGATTTGCCATATGCACTGGGTGCAAGAGTCAGCAATGAGTTGCTTTGGAAACCTGCAAAGAGAAAGACAGACAGAGTTGTTGAGATTTTGGCTGATGAGTTGGCTGATGATATAAAGAGGGCAAAATAATGGCAGATGTAAACAAGAGTATTGAAATATCATACAAAGCGGATCTCAAGCAGTTGCTTGCAAATCTCAAACAGATGCCTGGCATGACTGAGAAACAAGCAAAAGAGATGGTGTCAGGTCTACAAAAACAACTGAGACAAGCAGAGAAGGCTGCAAAAAATGCAGGAAAAACAACAGAGAAATCAATGCAAAGGATTGCACACAGTGCAGCGAGAGCAGAGGATTCTCTTGATGAGTTGCATGGCTCAGCAGGTGATGTTGGCTCAGTGATGAGTGCCATTGCAGGTGCTGTTGGTTTGGTCAATCCTGAGTTAGAAGATATGGCAACAGCTGCTGCTGATAGTGTTGGAGGTTTGGAGAGCCTGGTTGGTGTTGGTAAATTTCTCAACCCAGCATTTGCAGCATTTGCAGTGTTGGCAGCAGGTGCAGCATTTGCTGTCTCATCATATGTTGCAGAGCAAGAGAAGGCAGCACAAGCGGCTGAGGATTTGGCAAAAGAGCAAGAGAAATTAAACAAGCAATTAGAAGAATATAAGAAGGTGCAAGCCGATTCCATCTCTACACTTGGCCAATTCACTGCTGAGTTAAACATGGCACAGGCTGAGGTTTTGATGCTATCAGGTGAAATATCCAAAGCAGACTTTGAGAGTATGCAAAGAGATATTGAGGCCAACAAGATTGCTGAGAGATTGAAAAAAACAGCACAAGACAGAGTTGATGCATTGAGAGGAGAGCAACAAATCAAGGCTCGAAATCTTCAAATGAGCAAAGATGAGTTGAGAGATATGATTGAGAATAGAGCAGGCTCAGAGGGTTTGACAGCAGAGATGGCAAAGAGGGCTGCAAAGAGAAAAGAAATTGCACAACTCGAATCAGAGTTAGAGCAGTTTGCTGGTAAACGAAAAATATTAGAGGATGAGATCAATATTGATTATGATGAGCAGGCATCAAAGTTGTTGGCATTGAGACAGCAAAGCAAAGACTTGCAAGCACAACAATCAGAGAGCAAAAAAACATTGACCAGCATCAATGATGGTGAAAAGCAAAGACTTGATTTGCTGAAACAACAAGAGGCTGTTTTTGATTCCATCAATGCTGCTCTCAAGCAAAGCCAAAACAACCAGGACAAAGCAAAAACTGAGTTGCTTGATTTGATAGCACAACAAGACAGCAAAGAGGCAGAAATACAAAGGAAGTTTGAGAAACAAAATGAGTCTATTGATGCACAAATCAGAGCAGCAAAAAACAGATTGATGATTGCAGAATTGCAAGCAGAGACAGATGAGCAAATTGTTGCAAGTCAGGAATTGGCCAAAGCAACTATTGCTGAGATTGAGACATTGGAATTTTTGAGACATGAGAAACGTGTGCAAATGGAGACTGATCTTGCAGCATTGAAAGAGACCAATGCACAGAAAGAGGCAGAGACCAAAAAGAAATTGCACCAGGATGAATTGAGAGATGTGCAATCAATTATGAATTCTCAAATGGATTTGACCAACACACTTGCAGAGTTGAATGACAAAAAGGGCATGGCAGCACGTGCACAAGCACACAGATTGTTTAGAGTCAATCAAGCAGCTGCATTGGCCAACATTGGCTTTGCCATTGCAGAGGGTTTGGCAGAGGCTGCTGGTCAGCCAATCAGAACAGCAGCAGTGATTGCAGCAGGTGTTGCATCAACTGCCAAAGTGCTTGCTCAAAAGCCTCCAACTGCTGACATGGGTATGATTGGAAACAATGACCCATTGAGACCTGATGAGACAACAACAAGAGTGTTGAGGGGTGAGGCAGTGATTGACAGAGCAACTGTTAACAGGCTTGGTGGTGCACCAGGTGTCAGAGCATTGCAAGAGGGTGGCAATGCTGGTGGTGGTGTTGTAGTTGTGCAGCCTTTCAAACATTTTGACAGATTCATAAAGCAAGCACAGCAATCAGGTGCTATATTTAGACAAACAAAACCAGTGAGTTATTGATGAGCACAGAAAACACACCAAACAATATCAGAGGTTTTGTCATACCGCATGACATTGATCAAACAAATATCAATATGACTGACTCAACATTCACACAGTCAGGCAATCGAGCAGGTGACCCAATACCACAACAGGCATCAGCATTGGTGTTGAGAGCAACTGGAGAGCAAACAGCAGGCAGTGATTTGCAAATCAGAACAAACAAATCAGGTCATGCAGGTGCAAAAGGTGAGTTTGTTTGGATTGACAATACAGTATCATCAGAGCCTTTTGGCAGAGACATACCAGCACATATCACAGGTTATGATGTTGCTGATTTTGGCACAAGTACATCATCTTATAAGTATCCAAACTCTATTGCATTGGATGATGGCACTTTGTATGTTGTTGTATATGCCAAAGAGGCTGCATGGCTCACACCAAGAATCTATGCTTATCATAGGTCAGAGGATACTGACACATACACAGCAATCAATATATATGCATATCCAACAACACCATCTCAGACAATGAGAGCAACAACTTGCAAACTGCCAAATGGCAATCTGTTATTGATGTTTACTGTGGATGACAATCAGATTGGTTTGGCTGACCCAAGACTTAATTTGAGAAGTTATATTAGCAAAGATGATGGTGCAACGTGGTCATTGTTGAGTGATCGTGTCATTGATACCAGCATCACACTTGGCACAACTGGTGCAACATATCAAGTCAAAGGCATCAAGGTTGCAGCAGTTGCTGGGCAGGTGATGTTGTTGGTTGAGACATTTTACAACACATCTGGTGGCTCTACCTTCCAAAATCGACTTTGGCAATTTGCATCAGTTGATGGAGGGGCAACATTCACGAGAGTCACAACAAGCAATGATTTTGCAAATGGTTTTTATCGTGTCAGTTTGGCAGTACGCAAAAATAGTTTTGTAGTCTCCTACATAGCAACAGTCAATGAGTCTCACTATATTGAAATACCTCATGCATTTTATTCCATACAAAGTGCAAGAACATCCAGTTTGTTTGTAGATCAAACGCTCACATCAAATGTTGCATCAGGCACAGCAAATGCATTGGCAGATGGTGAGATGACCATGTGCATAGATGACAATGACAATATATTTGTGTATTACAAATTATATGGTGCATCCAATCCAACAATGGTGGCAAGATACAGCACAGATGGTCTCACATTCAATTTTTTTGGCAACAATATTGCTCAATCATATTGGTATGCAATCAATGACACATCAGGCACTGTTGAGATGCCAAAAGAGATCAATGCAATTGCTGTCACTGGACGTGTTGCAATTGCTCACAACTATCACACTGCTCTCACATCAGATGAGACACTTGCAGTCATCTTTTTGGGCGGTTATAGCACACTGACAATGCCATATTTGGACTCATCACCAAACACATACAAAAAAGCAAAATGGTCATCAACATATGTGCCTTACAATGAGCCAAGCACTATGTCAGCATTTTCCATTGATGGCACTGGCTCAGATAGCATCTCAACTGGCAGATTGTATGTAAACACAACAGCAGCAACATACAGATTGTATAAGCAATCATTCACAACAGATATGAGTGAGGGTGTAATAATCAGATTCAGATTTGATGTGAGTTTTGGAGGCACAACCACAGGAGATGGCAGAATTGTTGACATTATTTTAGGTGATGGTGCTCAGGAATACCATGCACGTTTGAGAATTGGCACAGCATCAATGCAACTCTATGATGTACATGGCACAAGCAACATTGGCAGCACAATGGCAATCTCAGGTGTGACAGAAGTGATCATGGCTGTTGCCAATAATGATGTGCAGGTTTGGTTTTTTAATGCTGCAACAGTATTCAACAGACGATACACACCAGGTGCATCATCAACAACATTAACAAATGGAGGTGCAGGCATCACAGGTGCTGATATCATCTTTGGGCATGGCAATGTTGGTGCAACAGTCAGAACATATTGGCATGAGTTTCATGTTGGTGTAGATGTGCAAACAGGTGAGCAGATGGCATTGGCTGCACCTGATTTGAGTGCTATGTTGTATCCTCCATCAGGTCAATATATATATGTTGCTGATGGTGTGAGAATCACCACAGCAGATGGGCCAGCCATCATCAATGATGAGTACAACATAAAGACAAGATACACATTTGGCATTGATAAAGTGTTTTATTCCAATCATCCAAGCACAAAAACTGGATGGAGATCAGCCAGTGTTGCATCTGGTGCAATACCTGCTCAGGAGATTGTATTTGATACTCTCAAAGATATGCAAGGCTCACCATTTGCAAACTATGCAGGCATTGCAATACATATGCAAGGTCTCAATGCTGGTCAATTCAAGATATACAGCAAAGAGGGTGCAGGTGCATACACATTGAGAGCAACTGTTGATACTCGGATACAATTCTTTTACAATGCACAATCAAATGCTTTGATTGTCTCAGAGTTCACACAAAATGGCACATACATCAATTTTAATGAGTGTGCAGGTTGGTCAATCGAGATCAAAGATGATGCAGCACCAGCAACAACATACACAAAAGTAGTCACAAACACAGAAGGTGCATTAACTAGAGATGGCACAAGGATACCAAAAACACCTGTATTCTATGTTGAGGATACATTCAGTAATACAGACCCAGACACATCTGACCAGTTTGCAAGATTGATACCTCCAAACATCACCATTGTCATTAATATGACTGGTGCACCAACATACGACAAAATCAAGATTGAGTTTGTGAGTGCAGAGAATAAAGATAAATACTTTTCATGTAGTCATCTCAGCATTGGGCCTGTTGTTATTCCTGGTCAGCAATATGGCAGAGGCAGAACAATATCAAGAGACTCAGGCACAGTGAGTGAGGAATTGTTGAGCGGTGCAATATACAGCAGGAATCTCAGAGATTCCAAACGTACTCTCAGAGTGAGTTGGTCAGATCCTATTGATATACGTACATTGTCAGGCTCAAGTGTTGCACCTGATTATATCAAACTCAACAGCAATGCAGTCTCAATGCCTGTGGCAAGTGTGTTTGATGTACCTGGCATGATGCTTGGTCTGATTACAAGATTGCGTGGTCAAATGAGGCCTTTGGTATATCTGCCAAATATAGACACATCCAGCACAGCAGTCACCCCATATGCAGTGACATACAAAAGAGTAGATGAGCATATGCTTGCAGTGTTGCAAGGTGACATATCAGTTGAGTCTGTCATTGGTGATGAGTTGATTGATGAGGCATTGAGAGTCAGCACAATAGTTTTGAGAGAGGTTTGATATGTCTGAGTATCGTGACAGATGGATTGGCAAACAGCCAATTTTTTTGTTGAGTGTTGCATGGGGTGGTTACACATATAGATTTGCAACAAAGCCTGTGGTTTTGGTTGCATCAGGTGCAAGCTACAATTATGATAGTCATTTGGATGATCCAGAATACATACAAAAAAGTCGTGTTTTGGGTGCAGATTATGAAGCACTGAGTGTGCCATTTGCATTGTTTTTTGATGGTGTCAATATTGCTGATGAGTACAAAAAGGGCAATGTGCTTGACAATGCAGTCTGTGAGTTGGCATATGTGTTGGATGGTGAGACTGATTATGAGCAGAGAGTTGTTTTGGCCATAGGTAAAGCCAGTCAGCCTGTGTTTGGATATCCTGAGAGGTCAGTATCATATGTTGAGTTTGCACTTGAGTCAGATAGTTTTGTAATTACCAGGACATTGCTTGATGGTGTCAACAAGACTCATATTATTGATGAGGCTTTGCTTGGATTTACTGAGGCAGGATTTGCATCACTTGACCAGCGCAATTTTGGTAAGACAATACCTGTGATTTTTGGCAGGTTGAAAACAGTTGATAGTGTTGATGTGCATCCAGTCCCTTTGTACTACATTGGACTTGATGCAGATTTAACTGATTTCAATTTCACATTGGCATGTCACAAGGTGATGAGTACAACAGCAGAGTGCAAAGATGGCAACACAAATGTTGATGATGGTGCTGTTTTGGATGCAGAGAATTTGTATTCTGACTTTTTGGAATCAGGATTTTTGCAAAAAATAAATGAGCGTAATACAAGTTATTTGGCAGTGCCAAGCACATTTTCAGGTTCTAGTGTGATTACATCACCATTGACAGATGACCAGTTGCAATATTGGGCTCAGGTTGAGAAGGGTATACAATCACCATTCTCAGATGATGTGTTGGAGGGTGGAGGAGATGTATGCATGTGGGCCTTGACAACAAGCAATGCAAACATTGACTATGCAGCATGGTACAATCTGAGGCAATATCTCAATCAATACAAATTTGCTGGTGTCATCAATGATGAGCAAATCACAGGTTTGGAATGGTTACAAGAGCACATTTTGCCATATTTGCCAGTTGAGATCATATTGTCAAAAGATGGATTGGCACCAAGATTGAATATGCTTGCATTGGGTGTTGATGTGCCTGTTGCAGATGTGATTGAGTCAAGTGCAGTGTTTTACAGACTAGGTGCAATGATTCCAATGTCAGAGCCTAGTGATATTATCAATGAGGTCACAGTGAGATTTGCATGGGATGGTGCAAGACAATCATATATCTCAAAGGCCAAAGTGCAGGCAACAATGCCTGAGTACTCATCATCATTTGGCTTTTTAGGCACACCAATTGCAATCACTGCATCTCAGTATGCAGTTGTATCACAACAGATATATGGTGCAAAAACAGCAACATTTGAGTTGGCATATGTGTATGACAGAGTAACAGCATTTAAGATTGCTCTTGATATGGTTAGATTCAAGTCAATGCCTCAGTACATTGCACAATATGCTGCATCTCCTGAATATGGATTTTTGCAGCTTGGTGATGTGATTGAGTTGACTGATCTTGGCATCTCGATTGACAGACAAAAGGTGCAAGTCATCTCAAAAAAATGGAATATGACACACTGGATTTTTGATTTAAGGATAGAACATAACCACATAGCAAACGTCAAACAGTTATAAGAGTGTTATCATGATGTCAAAAGAGGTGATTATGCTGCCACACATTTTGCAACGAGTCAAAAATCTTGGTCACAAGGTCTTTGAGGGTTCAAATTTTGATCTCAACATCATTGGTGAGAGATGCAGAGTTGACACCAATGCATTTGATGATGTTTTGCATGTGGTGTATCAAGTCTCAGGCCTTTGGCAGCATGAGCAATTTAAATGTACAACAGATCCTGGCTACTATTATTTACAAAATCCTAGCAGAGTAAATGGCACAGCAATATTGATGGCAGGTCAGTACAGGTCATCTCATACAATTGGACTGCACAAAGGCAAATACAAAGCACTTGTGCAAAGGTCTCCAGTCAAAGTGTGGAGAGATCCAAACAGAGACAACCAGCATGATATTGATGCAAGCACAGTTGAGGAGGGTATATTTGGAATCAA
>CEQR01004890.1_pt1 | contig 12417 bp, 5 predicted proteins | sample 530901 | NCBI WGS metagenome assembly CEQR01 (sample SAMEA2621085, study PRJEB7988) | marine metagenome | isolation source: saline water (ENVO:00002010), including | reverse complement strand
GATGCTCGGATTGAAACTGATCCCTCTACTGGAGAAGAAGTTGTTGTAAATACAGGATACAGAGAAAACCAAAGGCTTCGTGCAATCAATGCTCTTAACCGCGTACCTCGTCAGCTAAGAAGCGAAGCAATTGCTAGGTCGGTAGAGACACAAGGGTATGAGGTTGAACACCAAGGCGAATCTGATATGCCTGATCATATGGGTTTTGTTGGTATTAATCTTTATAGCAAAACCGCACTTGACCTTGCAGGTGGTCGTGCATATCAAGGATTTGAATCACCCGGAACAAGTCACCAAGGGCCGTCTCTTTCTAGGTTTAAAAGCCCAGAAGATCCAGACGGTATGTGGACTATGGGAGATACAGGCAACCCTCATGACAACATGTCTATTGAAGAGTTGCGTGGTGCAGCCGATCAATTAGTTGCCAAGGAAATTATGATTCGATCTGCTGAAACCGCTCCGCCTGAAGTTGGTGATTATGATATGGATAGCGAATCTTCAGAAAGCTTTATGCGATTTTGGCAAAAGAGAAGCGAAAGAGAAGATGCCACTATTGCAGAAAGAGAAGCTGAAGAAGCTATGCTAGAGGACGATCCCGACAATGGTGCAGACATTCTAAAGAATCGTGATAAGTCAGGCGGACGTTTGCGATCTAGAAGGCGACGAGTTCTTGATCAAGACCGAAGCCCACGAAGACAAAATGTAGATACTGCTGATTATGTTGTAGGAGAGCAAGATAAAGGACCAACAGCGTTTAGGCCCGCTCTAGCAAACCTAGCGTTTGAAGAAGCGGGATCTATGGCTCTTGTTGCTGCTGCATCTAGAGCAAGACAAAGAGAAGCAATTGAAGCATATGGATTCTTTGATCAGGGCATTCAAAATACAAAGACCCTACAACACTGGGGAACTTGGGATGGTAATCTTGACAATCTTTATGCTCTTACACACATGGGTAACGAAAGCGTTGTTGCTGATTTTAAAACACAAAAAGACCAGCCTGATGCTCAACTAAGTACCTTTACTTATAATCCAGACACAACTACTGTTATTAGAATTAGAGAAGAAGGATTACCTCATACAACAGCATCTGATATTATTATTCAGCTAGAGCGATCAAAAGAATTTAGAGAGCATTGGAAAGCAAAAGGTTTAACAGAAGACGAGATTGTTAAACGTTTAGATGATATTAGAGAAAACGAACGAGAGGCATATGAAAATCATCCGGGTGGTAAAGAAAAAGGTATGGCACATATTCAACGTGCTGATACAGAACATAAAAAAGCCCTTCAAGATTACTTAAAAGAACTTGGTATTGATATGCTTGTGTATAAAAATCTTGGAGAAGGAAAAGCCAGAGCTATTTCTAAAGATTTAAATGCTGATGATATGGATCTAAACCCAAGATTTGATCCTGATAACCCAGATAAGTTTGATGATTTTGCAGATATTGCTACTTCCTATAAGCCTGAAGTACGAAAGAGACTAGAGGCAGTTGCTGAAGATTCTTTTGTTATTATTAACAAAGACGCTCTTACTGAGCCTGATCGACCACAAGATCCAAATGAAATTATTCCCACCCAAACCAGAGGACAGGTTTCTCAATTTAAAGATTCAGATACTCCACACATTCCAGAGTCTGGAACACCCGGAGATGAGATGCTGGCTTTAGGCGCAAACAATGACAGACTTCAGCGTAAAACTATTTGGTGGAAAAACAAACTAGAAGAGTTTGCCCATCAGACTGGGCAACATCACTTGATTGAAAGCGGAAACTGGGTAAGGCTTTATCAGCTATACCGTGCTGAAAAGTTTGGTTTAGATCCGTATCTAAAAGAACTGCGTGCTGTATCTAATAGAGACTCTAGCCTAATGCGACTTGAGGACGCAAAGTTTAAATATCTTGTAAATCTTTTTGAACAGATCCAATTCCAATATGATGCAACCCAAGTAGAAATTTCTGTCATTGAGCTTAGTGAGCAAATGGGATTTACTCCTTCTGAACTAAGTCAAGACGGAAGCCCAATTAATTATATTACTCTACTTAAACTAATGCGTAAGAAGGGAATGCTATCTTTAAGTTCTTTAGACTTTGGTCTTACTTTAGAAATGAACCTATATGCCCCCGGATCACCCAAGGCAATGGGCGGTAGAGAAACTTCTACCTTCCCTATTTTTGTTCAGGGCAACGAGTCAATGTTCCCCCTTAGAGGAGCATTAGATACAGTAGAGTCAATTCGCCAGCTAACGCAATGGGTAAAGAGAAAAGCAAAGAATGTTCCTGCCACTATGAAGATTGGTAAAAGAAGCTATACCTCTTTGGTAGACTTGGCTCGTTATGATCAAGAAAACAATACAAACCTAAGTATTGAGTTTGCGGAAGAATTTTTAGGGTCTTCATTCTTTACTGATAGAGTAGCCGAAAGCATGGGGCTATATATTACTTTGGATGAACACGGCAATCCTATGATTCGTTCTCTAAAAGAATCTGAGAAAAACGCAACAGCTTCGGCATTGCCTAATATGGGCATGTCTCCAATTATTAGAACTACTGCCACAGATCCAGATACTAGAATTGTATTTACTCCAGATCATCTTAATATGTTGCTTCTTGGTATGCGAAACGATAGAACCGTTACACATGCTGAGACATCTGTTTTAACTAATATGGAGTCTGGCGTAACTCAATCAGAATCAGCACAGCTTAGGTCTTTACAGAGAAGAGAGTATTACGATGCTCAACGTATGGCCCTTGCTGATGAGATGGATATTCTAACAGCACTTCATGCAGAGTCAGGCACAACTAGAAACCTTAAAACTATTCAAAACACTAGGCTAAAGGATATTATAGGTGCTCCTTTGGTAAGCTATGACGCAACATTCCACATGACCCAAGAGGTAGATACTACCACCGGAACAACTGTTGCTCAAGAAATCTTTATTACAAAAATTAGAAGAGCTGTATTTGAAATGGAACGTCGATCTTCTAGTCTTGCAAAAAGACCAGAGATTGATAGACTTAAAGGAATTCTAGAAGCTATTTCAAATGGAGATGCAGAAGCAATTAAAACTGCCAAAGCGGCTATTATTCTTAATACAGTGCCTCATTCATCTACAGAAAAAAGAGCGGTATTGGAGTCTTACTTTGTAGGAGACGAGGATATTAATAACCTTATGCTAAAGGCAATGCCAATTGCACAAGATCTTGCTACAGCTGTAACAAAACCAAACGAAGCAGCAAACCCATACTTTTATGCTGGTCAGGCTGCACTCGAAAGATTTGAAGCAACCAGCACATCCGGCTCTGATCTTGTAGCCTTGCTTGATTCTCCTGATGTAAAATCATTTATGAAAGTAACTACACCCGAAGAGCTGTTACTAGCACAACGTGCAATTATTGCAGCAAGCAAATCTTATGAAACTACAGACCTTCCAACCATGCCTTCAGATAGACCTGCTGGCGAAACAGTTATGGATTACATGGGTGCAGAAGCCTTTGTTAATAAGTTTGGTGCAGAAGGCGAAAGAATTAGTAATGAGATTGAAGGCCTTGTAGACAAGGGTCTTATTAGTTCTGAGGTTGCTGATTTCTATCGAGGCATTGTAGGCGGAGTTATTAGTAGAAACCCTAACCTTGCCGAACACCTTAGTGTAAGTGTTGATCCTGAGTTAAACCGAGCAGGACAGTTTAAAAAGACTGGAAACCTTTACTCTATTAAGTTTGGTAGATCGTTAGCAAGAAGACCCGCAAGTGATCAAATTAGAATTCTTGCACACGAAATGACTCACATGGCAAGGTCATTGTATATGACTACCGACTCCAAAGAATACAACGAACTTAGAACAATCTTGCAATCAGATCGTGGTAAGCAAGCCATGCGTAAAATGCTAGGCATTATGCGAGATGGGATGGATGAGGGCTTTGAAGCAGAACTTAGATACTACTTATCAAACGTAGATGAGTTTGTTGCTGAGTGGGGATCTTATCTTGTTATCAACGAATTCTTTACTAAAGATAATACTCTTACTAGGTTAGAACTAGAAGTACCCGAAGTAAGCAAGGCCACTACTTTCTGGCGACGAGCATTCCAAAAGATTAAAAAAGTCTTTACTGGATTAATGATTAACTTTGATCACATGAGAAAAACTGATCCAGAACTATACGATAGAATGTATAACATCGTAGATGGGCTGTTTAACTTTACTGGCACACAAGCTATGGTACAGGTTGAGAATGCAGATATGTCATTTGGAGTTAGAAAAGATATTAACATGAATCCATTTGAATCAGCCACACAAGAAGCAGACCTTTCACCTGTTGCTGTAGAACTCCATACTATTATGCAAAAACCAGAAAGTACTCGAACTGCTGTAGAAAACAACAGAGCAGCAATTATTCTAGATACACCAGAAGGCCGTATTCTAACTAAAACTACATTTACTGGAATGTCAGAATACGAATATCAAGCTGTTCTTTATGATCTAAACAATAGACCAGAGGGACTAACCATGCACGCCATGCTTAGCCAAAGAGAACAAAGAGTATTGGCTGAACACGCTTTGCGAAAACTAGCAGAACAAAGAGGTCTTCGTATTGATGACATGACAACAACTGCTGGTAAAGCTAGAGCCTTACAAGGATTGCTAAATGATGTCTTCTCATCTATTGGTATGATTGAGAAAGGGCATAGATGGAATGATGCTACCGATAGACCAAGAATTGAAAGATTTGTAAACCTGCTACTAACCGAAGGTATTCTTGGTTCAACTGGCATTGTAGATAACGAGATTGATAAAACATGGAACTCGTTTATCCCTGCTATTGCAGCGTTGGCTTATGCCTTAGATCACACTAGTGCAACAACAGAGGGAGCGTTTAGATCTTCAGATGGGCTTGCAGATATTAGTGCGGGTGTGTCTATGGCTAAGATGATTACTCGCGAAGTAGAACTAGAGTGGACTAATGTAAACAGGATTCATGGCAAGAGGGCTGGAGTTGTTATCCAAGCAGCATCTCAAATGGTATTTAGAGATACTGACCCCACTGAAACAGATTTTGCAGATCTCGACTCTAATGAAAGAGTTTCTGCACAACGCTTAGCCAAGATTTACAAAATGCAAGCTAAGCACTTTATGGACATGTCCGTAAACCAAGGTGTTAGAAGACTCGACACTCTAGACATTGATGAGTCATATTGGGGGTTTGTTGTAGAAAGAGATCTTATGAATTCTACAGATCCTAAATCACAACAAATTAGACTTGAGGCTATTACAGCTCTCACTACCCTACAAGAAAGCAAACTGTCTCAACAACTAAACAGCAACGGTCAGGTAGATGGAATCGGTCTTATTGCTTCTGGGCTTATTCCTTTAATTGATCTTACTACTTCAAACGAAGGTGCTAGCTCAATGCGAGATGCTTCTGTTGTAGATAAAATTGAACAACTACGAAATGCTCCTGAAGGATCACCAGAATTTGAATTCTTTAAGATCATTGACAAACTAGCAAGAGAAGCTTATGTTGAAGGTGGAGGAAGAACAGAAGCTGGGTGGCAGGTTACATCCCCACTTCATAGAATGAAATACTATGAGTCTGCACTTAAAAATATTATTGTTCGATCAGAAAAAGGAACGCTGGTTTGGGGCAAAATTGCAGAAGGAACAGATGCTAATCTAGAGGTAATCTGGGACCACATAGAGACTTACATTAATCCTAGAATGGGAACACCTAGAGCATTGTCTAGTAAAGAAAGACTTGCAGAGGCAGAGCGTCTTAAAATGATTGGGTTCACTAAAATGGGCAAGCGTGCTCCTAGACGAACCTATGCTGATCTACCTGACAGCACTGTGGCAGGCCACTATGTCCAGCAAATCTTTGATAAAGCTGGTAACACCGCCTATGTTCCCCACAAGGGAGAGCTTGGTCTAACCGTTGATGATGTCTGGCGTAATGAATCTGTTACTCACAAAACCGCTAGACGTATCTTTTCTCACGACCCAAGACAAGTAATCCGTGGTATTGAAAGATCTTTAGGTTTGCAATCGGTTGGTCGTGCTGTAATGGAAAGCAATACTGGTGTAGCAAATCTTGATTTCAAATCCCTCTTGGGTCTTGTACGAACTATTGTAGAAGAATCAAGAAGCGAAACAGGAGAAGACTCAAACGGAAAAAACAAGCAAGCAAAAGACTTGTTGCTTAAGAGTCTTGATGTCTTAGAAAGAAAGCACGATGTTGTAGCTGGGGTAGCCGCTAAGTTTGATTCTACTGGCAATGCAATTGGTGATGGTCTTCTAGAAGGACTAGCCAATACAACAGCCTTGGTATGGGGCCGAAACCTTAACCTTGCTAACCTTACAACTGAAACCGTATCTGGTATCTTTATGTCCATTCTAACAAGAACAGGCACAACCCATCTTATGGCAGACCAGATCTATGGCATGTTCTCTGTCTTAGGAACATTCCTGCGCCCGCTTAGTAAAGTTCAATCCAAAGGATTCCTTCGTGGTGCAATGACTGCTCTGTGGGATCTAGACCACTCTGCAAGAACAGAAGGTGTTGAAACCGATGTTGTTGAAGGAAGCAAGGGAGTCTTTTCTAGAATGTTAAGATTCCAAAGAAGGCTAAACCAAGTTATGGCAGTATCTAACAAAGCCGCTCTAATGAGAAACGGTGGTCGTGTTGTTAGCAAGAATACAGAGAAGCTATTGCTTGTTGCTGAAGATATTAAAAATCTTAAAACAGAACCAAGCCGAAATGCAATTAAAGCTATTATGAAGCGACATGGCGTTAGAATGAATGTTGACGTACTACGTTCAGCCATTCAAGCAAACCTATTCGGTAACTCACATATCCAAATTGTATCTAAGCTATTATCTGTAGCAGAAACTGATGGTGGTACTATTGACCTCCAAACCCTTAAGGGATTGGCAAACTCTCTCAAACCCATTAAGGGATCTACCAGCACCAGCGAAACTGTTAACCTAGATGGTATGGAGGTTACTCGGCTAGATATTCTACGAGCAATCCAAACCCTTGAACAGTTTGAACTTAACTATTCTAACATGTCAATTGTTTCTTCCAATGTCATGGATGCGCCTACCAAAGCTAATCCATTTACTTGGGCTGCGTCTGTATATCGAACCTTCCCATTATTATATTCTACACAATTCTTGTTTAGAGACTCAGCTCGATTAGGTACTCCTTTGTTTGTTGCAAGAGCATTACAGTTCTTTGTATCAGATATTATTTACAACCTACTCCTAGCAATCCTTGGTGGCTATGTTACCTTCGAGAAACTAGAAGATCTTTATAATAACGACAAGCGTGGCTTCATGTGGGAGATTGCTAAGATCGCCGCTAGAAACCCAATCTTGGGTAGAGGTGGTGCAGAGCTAGCCCAGATCGGGTCTTTGGTTGCAGACGGTCAAGCACATAGATTAGATAGAATTGTTGGTATGGGTCCGCTAGGCACAACCGCAGCACAGCAGGTTATCAAGTCTGGTGGGCGAGCTATTGATTATCTAAAGGAAGGCGAAGTCACACAAGCAGGACTAGAGCTTATGCCATACACTGCGGCTGGCGACTCTATCGGCAGACTTCTGTTAATGATGCTTTATCCTGAAGTATTTAGCCCACCCAACAGAGGAGGGCGTGGTGGGGGTGGACGAACCCTAACAAACGGATATGATCAAAGCATTCCTCAGAAAGCAGCAGAATGGATGCAAAGAAACAATATTGATCCAGAGCAACATGCTAGAGAAATTATTCATGAGCTATTCCCCGGAGTGTCCGATAGTATGCGGCAGGTAGGGGATAGAATGCGTGGTGCTCCAGCCTACAGCCCCAAGATGGAAAGAGATGTTATGGAAAGAGTTCGCAAGGCTCAGATTGAATTTGAGCCAGAACCAGCTCCAAAAGAGAATCCTCTTGGTAGAGGCCCAGAGAGCCCGTCTCAGCCTCCTCAGTCTCCGGCCCCTACTGCCCCTCCCCCAAGCCAGCCAACGTCTCCACAGCCCCCTGAGGGCGGCAGAGGGGCAAACCCAGCAGCACCCCCAGATGCACTACAATAAATCGACTAGGGGGTCAGAAATTTGGATGGGGTCATGATAAGATATGAATGTAGCAATACCCCCACTACCCCTAGCAACAACACAGCAACAGACACAACAATAACAACACACAACTACAACAACACACACACACACCACAGTACACACAGACTGATACTGTCGGTGTGTTTTCTTTTTTTTATTGGCAATAGTGCCATAAGGAATCTAATATGCTTGCTAAGAACTTGTTAGCCAAGACCAAGACACAGTACTTTGCTCTCCTTGTCGATAACGACACGGACCTTGCTGACTGGTTGCCCATCGGTTCTCATGAGAGTCGAGAGGCAGCTATCAACAAGTTGCAAACAATACTGCCTGCACGGAACTGCTACACAGCTACCGTGCTGTCTGACAATCAGCGTAGGGTCTTGCTGTCTGGTATCTACCTTACAGCGGACACCACACAGTCTGGGTTCACTAAGCCCGAGCTGACACACAATAAGATGATGCCCATGCCATCATCATCGATGCCTCACACCATTCTGGGACAGGGCGACTATCAGAAGAAGATCTACGACTGATGCATAATAACTCCCTCTGCCTTCGGGCAGGGGGTTTTATTTTATATGGGCAACTCTGCTCACCTGCATCGCGTGCGTCTCAGGCACGATGTAGGACACATTGTCACTGAGACAAAGGATGATACTCCCATGAATCGTGCAATGCATCGATTCCGGTATCTGACCGGCCTCCAGACCTTTGCTAAGGTCGTGGAGAAAGCGTGTACCCTCTTGGGTACTCTCGACATTCGTGAAGGCTTCAACTTCGTGTGCGATCACATCGCATCGGGTGACCTTCAGCACTTCGCCGTGGACACCATGGAGGTGGACGAGGAAACAGGTAAGGCTGTCCCCGCCCGTAAGACCTTCGTCCACTGCGGCCTGCGTCCTGATGGGGTTCGCCTCATCACGGACGGTGAGATGCTGGATCAGCGTGCGGCAATGGAAGGCGACGGTCTTCCGCCCATGCTGAAGGCGAGCCTCGATCACGACGCATCCATTGAGTTCCGGTTCAACCCGGAGATCATGGAACTGGCTTCCTTGCCGGGCGTTCAGATCGGGCAGAAGAACGATGACTTCGCTCTCGCTATGCGTGAGCACAAGAAGGGCATCGGCAACTTCCGCCAACCCACCCGACTCGAAGACCGCCGTCCTCGTTCCCACGTTGACGGTGGTGGCATCTCCTACCAAGGCAGCGACGGTTGCCGTGGTGTCATCGAATTCGCTACGGCGTTCGGTGTCGGTGCTGCTGAGTTCGAGTTCATGCTCCACTGCCTCGGCGAGGAGTACGATCTCACCATCGAGAAGGCTCGCAAGATCCGTGCAGCAGGCAAGGACTTCTTGACTGATCCCGTCAAGTACGGGGTCACCAAGAAGCCTGTCTGCACCCTTGCGGCTGCGATTGCGATCACGGACGTTGCCAACGGAGATCCGACCAACTACATCCTCCAGCAGGATGCTAGCCAGTCGGGCTTCCAAGGGAGCGGCATGGCCTATGGCTGTCCCACTCTCTGCACCCTCACCAACCTGTGTGGTGGGGACAAGCGTGACTTCTACACCGCTGTCACTGGCGGTGTCATGCTTGGCAACGACCTCGCTGAACACCGTGACATGCTGTTGGCTCGTTCAATGGCGAAGTTCATGGTGATGCGGATTGGCTACGGTGCTAGCACCAACGCCCTGATCAAGGGTCTGCTGATCCACAACGCGCAGAAGAGCAAGCTCGTCTTGAAGGACTACTACGGCTGCCTCAGTGACGGGGCTCGTCGTGCCTTCGAGAACAACCCGCAGATCCTGAACAAGGACTACGGGGAACTCTGGCGGTCCATCGGCTGGGATACGGCACTGACCGTAGCCGAATACATCAGCCGCCAGTACGAGCAGTCGATCTACGCCCTCTCGCCTCGCTTGCGGGAAGGTGTTCAGCAGATGCGGAAGGCCGCTAACCACCTGCTGGATAATGGATCGACAGTCTCCTTCACGGCTCCATGCGGCTGGGACTACACCCTGTTCCAGCCCGTGCCTGACATGGAAGCCAAGTCCATTCGCCTCCGCAAGAAGGTGAACGGTGTCGAGGTGAATGTCAAGATGAAGCCACTGGTCAATGGTGCTACGGCATCCATGCTGGCCCCTGACTTCATGCACACCGCTTGGGACGCATCCGTGCGTCACGGTGGTAATGTCCGTGCGGCTCGCAAGGGCCACCCCACGGCTGACATTCACGACTCCATGGGTCGCTCACCTGCTCACGCTATCGAGGCCAAGGAAGATTGGCGTGATGAGTACATCGAGGTTGGCAAGCAGCTCCCTGCTATCTTCCACGGTGTCCTCGCACAGGCGGGCATGACTGATGCCAACCTCACGGGTGGCAAGGAATGGGACTACTCCCAGATCCTTGAGTCGAAGTACTTCATCTCCTGAAGCACGCTTTCTCCCAACTTCACCCTCTGCCTTCGGGCAGGGGGTGTTTTTTATTATGATGGCAATTGTGCCACCTAAACGGCCCAACGGGCCAAGGAGTTTACACATGGCTACACATGTGCTGCGTCACCCCATGAAGGGGAAGTGCTTCGTCGATCTCGGTCGCCACGCTCAGTTCACTGTGCGTTGGTCCAAGGAGGCAGGTTCTTCCGTGCCTAAGGTCTACCCTGTGGATCAGTGGGACACTGTCCTCAGTGCTCTGCGTCTTGAGGGTACGACCTGTGAGCAGATCGCTTGGGTCACCCCTCACATCATGATCCAGCCACACCCTGACTTCAAGGGCAAGTGGATGGCAACGTGTGAGGCTGACTTCAACGGAGTCAAGGTCACTTGCTCCGCTGATGGCAGCACGCCCGAAGAAGCCCGGAACCTCTTCTGGGCTCAGTGGAACGAGGATCGTCGTGCAAACAACGAACCCACCCACTTGGCAATCTTCCTGCGTACTCGCTACCGCGTGCTTCTGCCCAGCGTCTGATCGCTAGGCACATCCTTCTCTACCCCTCGGCTTCGGTCGGGGGGTATTTTTATTATGCACCCTACGGCTTATCCCCGTGGACTTCTACCGCTACCCGTTCCTGTACGCCTTGGGAACCCTTAGCGGTATATAATATATATTTTATACACCCTAGCGGGGCTTATCCGTGGTTACAACTACTGGTTATCCGTACTTATTACGGCTTACTTTGGGCTAACCGCGAGTATCCGTGCCGATATGGGGTCATACTTCGGGGTATCTGCTTTTTTCTAAACCTTATGTATGGCTTAGTCAGATCTCACGGTATACTGTGCCACTCCCCTTCGGTCGCGGCACTGGGTGAAGATTATGGGGCCATAGTCCGACAGCTCGGGCTATACCCTCAGAACTCTTCGATTTATCGGAGTCGGAGTATCTCAAGGAGATCACAATGAAGGATCCGAAAATCTACTCTGGTGACAATCCCAGAGAAGTCGCGGATGCTCTCGTCGTTTACGGCGATTAGTACTTGCGAATCGAATGCCTCCGTACACTGGGCTGGTAGTGTACACAATCGAATAGGAGTCATCCCATATGACCGTCGATCTTTCCAAGGTCACGACTATTCGCTCAGCCGCCGAGACGGTTGAGGACAAGTATCAGCGTCTTGACGATGCTGGTATCCTCAACCTCATCGAGATGGCGAAGTCCGGTACGATGAAGGATCCCATGCGGATCGCCATCGCTATCGACATCGCCACTGAGCGAGGTCTGGTGACCGTGGCTAGCTGAGAGATTCAGCTCCCTAGAACCTGAGGGAACTAGGGTAACGTAAGCCCCTCAACCGTGCCTAGCGGACAATCTAGGCTCCGGGTGTATCCTCGAAAGAGGATGCACTCATTTGGTTATGTTCGAGAGGTGATGTTACTTCCTACACTATGTAGTAGGGTACGCCAGCCTCGGGGACTCAATGGCAGTTGGTCTATTCCCCTAAATGGTTGTAATATAGACCGACGCTAGAGTGTGCTGCCGCTCTATAAACACAAAGCCTATCGTAGTCCGGAACTGCGAGTAGCCCGTCTGGCTAAACGGTGCAGCCGAACCACTAACCTTGGAACAAGAAAGTGAGGTTACGATGCCTAAATCTAAAGACGAATGGCAAATCTTGTCTAACGAAGAGCGTACAGTATGGATTGCGTACAACAACTATACTTGGAAAGCACATCGGCTGTGTGACGCAGATAACGACTTATGGGATCCAGATCCAATGATCCCGCAGCATGTTGTAGATGAGTTCCATGTAGAACTCCACGGCACTACGCTGCATTATAAAGAACAAGTCTAAGCCCCGATCAGGCTAGACTGTGGTGGCGGAAT
>CEQR01110861.1_pt1 | contig 12443 bp, 12 predicted proteins | sample 530901 | NCBI WGS metagenome assembly CEQR01 (sample SAMEA2621085, study PRJEB7988) | marine metagenome | isolation source: saline water (ENVO:00002010), including | reverse complement strand
TGGTCTATTTACACACTATGCTTTTACCGAATGAAACTTATTATCCTCCTATTAGAGCAATAGCAAGAATAGACGCTACTGTATCGCCTGATGATATGACTGTTATTGTAGATGGTACTGTTGTAGACAATGCTACGCCTAGTTCTGATATGTATGTAGACAGTACCGCTGATATTACAGCTGCTTTTTCAAATGACAATGATACAACTGCACCTATTGACAATGGATCAGGCGGTGTGGCACATTTGTTTTTCAAAGCAGGGGATTTAATTAGGATAGAAAATGAGATATTAGAAGTTGTATCTGTTGTAGATACAGATGGTGATGGAGAATTTACTCCTGCACATCTTTCAGTTAAAAGAGCTGTATATGGAAGTACCGCAGCAGACCACGCTGACAATAATGCTATTAGATTGCCATTTTTTAACGCTTATCACGATTTTGATAAATATAGCGTAGCTCAAACAGATTCAGACGGAAAGTTTAAAGCTATGAACTTCTTTGGACTAGGCAGAACAGCTTCAGCAGTTCAAGGTATAACAGCAGGATCAGTTTCTTTAAAATTCTATGAAGCTGGCTACCAGTCTTTAGGATTAAGTGGTATTACTGGAAGCACGCACTCTGGTTTAGCGGCATCAACTGAATATAAATTCAATATAACAGTAGACGGTGGAAGCGTTTTTGAAGATCTTGCATTTACAACAGATTCTAGTAATCTTAACTTTGGTGGAAGTAATGGTATTATATCTAAGATTCAAACAGCTTTAGACACTCAGTTTTATAAAGCAGGTAATCTTTTTGAAAAGAAAGTTAATGTCGCAATAGTTGATGGAGATGTAAGATTTACATCAGGCTCGCACTTGTCTACTAGTGCTATACTATTAGCAGACCCATCAAGTGGAACAACTCCATTTTCTGTTGGTAGAATACCAGACATAGGAACTTCAGCAGGGGATGTTCCTGCTGCTGTAGCTGCAAAGCTTCCTGATGATGTTTCTTATGATAGAGTTACTTACGCTACTATACCAAACTCTAGTGCATTTGTATATGACGATGGTAAAGGGAATTTATTTGGTGCGGCAGACGGTACGATAAACTATGAGACAGGTGCTATAGACTTTAGAAATGCACCGCCTAATGCAGAGTTTGTTATTAGTTGTATGCACACAGGTGCGTTTTCTGGTAAATTAAACGAGTCAGAAACAGATAGAATTAACTCGTTGATTGCAATTCACGCCAATACACCTAATCAAAAAGGTAGTGGTCAAGTAACAGTTAAAACATATTAAGGAGGAATATATGCCATACGGTAAAGGAACATACGGAAAGAAAAGAGGTAGACCTAAGAAGTCTAAAAAAATGAAAATGAAACGCAGAGTAAAAAGGAGAAAATGAATTGGCTAAATTTAAAGGCAAATCAGTTAGATTAAATAAGCCAAGTCGTATTCGTAAAGGTCAAGCAGGGTATGGAAGGAAAAAATTTCAAGTTTATGTTAAAGCTGGGTCAAGAACTAAAAGAGTTACTTTTGGTGACCCTAATATGAGAATTAAAAAATCTAGTCCCGCTAGGCGTAAATCGTTTAGAGCAAGGCACAAATGTGCAACTGCTAAGGATAAAACAACAGCAAGATATTGGTCTTGCAAAAAGTGGTAAATTATGCCTAGAAAGAAAAAAAGAAAATCAACAGTAAACAAAGCAGGCAATTATACAAAGCCTACTATGAGAAAAAGATTGTTTAATAAAATACTTAGAGGTAGTAAAGGTGGTAGAGCAGGTCAATGGTCTGCTAGAAAAGCACAAATGCTAGCTAGACAATATAAAACTAAAGGTGGTGGTTATAAATAATGGCTCTTAAAAAATCACAAAGATCTCTTAAAAAATGGACTGCTCAAAAATGGGATTATATAAGCAAAGGCGACAAGAAAAAACCTAAGAGTAAGAGAGGTCGCTACTTGCCTAAATCTGTGCGAGAATCGCTTACTAAGAGCCAAAAAGCCTATGAAAATAGAAAGAAAAGAGCAGCTAGTAAAAAAGGTAAACAAAGAGCAAAGTATTCAAAAAAAGTTAGAAGGAAAATGAGGGGTAAATAAATGGCAACAGCACCAACATATATAACGCACGCAGAATTAAAAAGAATATTTCCTCAAATGGATGAGTTTGATCAAAAGACTCCCGTTTATGGATGGACAGAAGTTTCTACAAACAAATATGCTGCACACGATAGCGGATTAGTAACACAATTATTTGTAGATGGCGAAGATTTAGGTCCAGCACAATCTGCGCATACAGATTTGAATGTCGAAGGAGAGTGGTTTTATAATTCTGCCGAAGACATATGTTATTATTTTTCAGCCAGCACTCCTATAGACAAGTTAATGGAAGCTGGAGAAGAATTTGTAGGTATGGTCACACAATATAGGGCAGATGCAAGCCGATATTTTGATTCAAGGGTTGACCCTTCTTTACCTAGAGAGCAGCTAAAAGATAAGTCTGGAAACTATGACTATATGGTAGTAAGGTCGGTTGGCTTGATTGCTGCTTGCTTTATGGTAAAAAGTAAAGACCACAACTCTGAAGTTGCTCAGTCATTTATGGAGGAAGCCGAAAAGAATATAGAATTATTGAATGAAGGTAAGGCTGCTTTATCTTGGCAAAACACATCAGATGCTTCTCAAGGTATTATAAGAGACGTTTCTTATACATCTGGTAAGATTAGACCCGTAGACACAAGAGGTGAGTATAGTGGTAGCTGGGATTTAATTAAAGTTAAAATAGGTACAGGCGGGGTCATAGGAACTGCTACATACAATGTATTTGTTAAGGATGCAGATGGTTTAAAAAATAGCCAAGTTATTACAAACGAAAAAATTACAGGAGACTATCAAGCTGTAGCAGGTGGATTACAGATAAGATTTTCTGGAGACACAGATTCTACTGTAGCGACTGCTGACGATGAATGGGAAATAGAAGTTACTGGAAGGCAAGAGTATGTTGACAGCTCAGATATGAAAAGTATTAAATTAACTAGAACAGGAACACCTGCTAGAAGGTACTATAAATAATGCCAGTAACATTTACAAATAATTGGAAAAACATACTAGATAAACTAAGAAGTATTTTGCGTAATGAGTTTAAAGGAGCATTACCTGTCTATATAGGGGATGAAGGTAGTGAAGGAACTCAGTATTTACGCCTAGACCCTATAGCTAGTGAGTTAACAGAATATTCAGTCAATGGTGAGACTAGAGAATTTACTATAAGCGTATTCTATTATTTTGCTGAACATAATCTAAAAAAGACAGCATTAGATCACGTTTTAAGATATGTATCAAGAATTGAAGCACTAATACACGATAATATAACAATGACGCTTGCCGATAGTTCAAATGCGTTTAATTGCAGGTTTGAAATAACAGAATTAAATCCAGATGAAGAATCGGGAGTCTATGTGGTTCAATGGGAATACAAGTGTCAACATTTAGGTAATGTTAGCTAAGGAGGTAGTATGTTAATAAAAATTAAAGATAAATCAAATCCTATAACAAATCTTTGGTGTTTTACAGATAAAGGGTATGATTCATCTATTATAGAAATAATAAATTCAGGTAAGCAAGTTAAGGTTGATAAAGTTCCAAAACCTGCTTGGGAATATGTGCAAGAAGTAAAAAAAAAGAAAAAGGAGAATAAATAATGGCTATTAATACAGCAGCTTTTTCACCCAAACAATTTCAAGTTTTCATAGCAGAGCAAGACGCTTTTGGAACTATTGAGGCAGCAGGTGGAAATGCTTATCACGCTTTAGATGTGGATTCTATAGGGATGCCATCTTTAAACCCAACACAAGTTCTTGACGTAAGAACAGGTAGCAGGGTTTTACAAAAAGAAGACTTCTTTCAAGACGTAAAAGGTTCTGTGAAAGAAATATCAGTATCAGGTACAGCTACAACAAATGCACTTGATATGTTGCTAGAAAATATAATGGGCGAAGCAGAGGGGTCTGCAAGTGGAGTTTATTCATTTGCATCAAATGCAGGGGTTCAATCAGTTGGTAAGACTGATTCAAGCCAAGCAGGAACTTTGCTTTCTGTTATTATATCGTCACCTTTGAGCAATTCAGACTTAGCTTTTAAAGATTGCGTTGTTACTTCACTTACTCTTAATGGAGATGTAGGAACAGAAGGTGGAAGAGTTAAGTTTTCGGCAACTATGCAAACTGGGACATTAGCTGAAGATTTATCAGATGAATCTATATCAGCAGACACAGCTTTTGCAGCAAGTGAAAACTATTTTATAAGCAGCTGGAGTGATGTTGACTATAGAAAAATGTACGGAGTAAATGACTTAGTTTTAAGCACATTTTCGCTTACGCTAGAAAACCCAGCATCGTTTTCAGGCTTAGTGTCAACAGGTTACGAGATTGTATCAAGAGCTGGAGAGTTTTCAGCAACTTTAGATGCAACAGCAAAATATGATGCTAATACAGAGCCGCTTATAGCGTCATTTAACAATCAAACACAACAAGGTGCAACAGCAGCTCAAGAATCATTGTTAAACAACGATGGCAGTTTAACAGACGGTGCATTTGGCATATTAATGGCTAAGTCAGTATTGACAAATGTTGCATTTAACGAAGGCGATGTAATGATGTTAGATATTTCTGTTAAAGCGGTAGGAGACGGTTCTAATGCTTTAGTAGAAGTTGCTTGCTAAATAACAAATAAAAAGAGGATGATAAAATGGAGATACAGTTAAAAAACAAGAAGAAGTATGACGTAAAAGAGTTTACTATTGCTGATGAAGCAAAGTTAAAAGACATACTTATGAAAATGGTAAAAACAGTTGAGGGTGGTGTCGAGATTATTGAGCCTAACTACAACTGTTTAAGAATACTACAGATAGCATTAGTAGACTCTTCTGACGAAAGTATTAAAAAAATAAAAGACGAAGATAGGATCAACATAGCTTTAGAAATTCAAAAGCTGTTGTTTGAGGGAAACGAGAAGCCCTCCAAGTAGAACTTAATATACTTTTACCTACTTGTGAGGGTTGTCAGTATCATAGCTTCCCTTATAGTGCAGAAATACCAGTCTTAATTGATGGTGTTCGTGAAAAAAGAAGGTTTGACAATATGGATGATGTTTGGGCGGTTGCCGACCTTATTATAGAGGAAACCAATCAAATAAATCAATCTCAAGGCAAGTCCTTTGATGTCTCAGAATCTTTAGTAGCACAAATACCTTTTTTTGCTTGCACCAACTCGTTTATGGACATTAACCTAAACGAAGATATAGAAAGGTACACATACTGCGAAAAATTTAATATACCTCCCTATGAGGGTTGTTATGATAACCAGCCTGCTAAATGGGTTAGGCGAGCATTTGCGATAAGAAAGGCATTTGCTAAAAAAGAAAAGAAGGATATGAATAGTGGCAAACAGCATAATAATAAGATTTCAACCTAAAGGCGATAAGCAGTTAATAAAAGCGATACAGGCTTTAGCCTTAGCCCAATCAAGATTAGAGAAAAATACAAAGCAAGTCCAGAAAGAATTAAGAGAACTTGGTGCTAGAGGTGCATTAGCTACCAAAACACTAAGAAATGTAAGTAGGGATAGTGCGGGTGCAGCTTCGGCATTTTCAGTATTACGTTCAAAATTACTACTAGCCTCATTTGGTTTTAGTTTATTTGCAGGCTCTGTTGGCAGATTTGCCAATGCTGCTGGTGATGCAGAAGAAATAGCCAATAAATTTAATGTTGTATTTGGAGATAATGCAGATGCTGTAAGAACTTGGGCTGAAGCATACGGAGATTCGGTTGGTAGAGCAACCACTTCAATTATGAGTTTTGCGTCAACTTTGCAAGACACATTTGTACCTATGGGATTTGCAAGAAGCGAAGCCACTCAATTATCAACACAACTAACTAAGCTAGCAATAGATGTGGCAAGCTTTAACAATGCAGCAGATGCAGATGTGCTAAATGCTTTTCAAAGTGCATTAGTTGGTAATCACGAGACAGTAAGAAGATATGGAATCGTAATTACAGAAGCCTCTTTACAGCAAGAAGCCTTAAGATCTAAGTTAGTTGAAACAAATAGACCCTTAACAAACCAAGAAAAAGTTCAAGCTAGATTAAACTTATTATTAAAAGGTAGTAAAGATGCTATAGGGGATGCAGCTAGAACGCAAGAGTCTTATGCAAATCAAGTTAAAAAATTAAATGAGCAATGGAAAGAGTTCTCAGAAGCTTTAGGTGCAGAGGTTTTGCCTATAGTTACAAAATTAGTTGGTGCTATGGCAGATTTACTGGGTCTTTTAGAAGGGAATATGAATAGAGTTTTGGGCTACACCACAGCTATTGCGGGGCTAGCAACAGCATTTTATGCTGTAAGGACAGCTACAAAATTGGCTAGCAAAGCATTAAAAGGTTTTAAAGCATCTACTATTGCTGCGAGCGGAGGAATTGCCGCTTTAGTTTTTGGATTTGGTGAACTTGTGGCTTCATTTTTTGATGTAGAAGATAGTGCAGAAAAAATGAATGATAAAATAGAAGCTGTTAATATTAATGTAAAAACTTTATCAGACGAGCTAAAAGATAAAGGATTTCATAGTTATGCTGCAATTATTGACAAAACAGCAAATAACTATGAATCATTAAGCGATGCTATAGCAAAAGTAGAGGATTTGCAAGCAAATTTAAATAACGAGGGAATGAAATATTTGTTGGATGTAGTTCCGAAAATAAAAAGTTCAATAGAAGGTTTAGGTGAAAGCAAAACAACAAAAGGGCTTACAGTTCTTGTAGATAACCTTGTTAATGCACAAAATAAACTTAGTGAAGGGGTCTTTGATAAAGAATCTAAGAAATCAATAGCGGATTTTGAGAATACTTTTAATTCTTACCTTAGCATACTTTTCAAAAGTGCCGAAGGAAATGATAATCTTAAGTCTAAAGTTCACAAGCTTAATCTTGAGCTTCTTGCTCTAAATAGAGTTACTCGTATAATGACAAAAGGCAATAATAAATTAAAACTAGAAGAAGCTGCTTTAGATGAAGTATCAATTGCGTTAAAGGAAAGGCTTGCAGCTGTAGAGGCTGAAAGACTGCTAAAAACTATGTCCTTAATACCAAATCTTGATAGAGAAATAGCGATGCTTACTCTTAAAAATCAATATTCAGGAGAAGAACTTTTTATTCAAACTGAATTGCTTAAGCTAGAGCAGGAAGGGATTATTTTAAGTGATATAGAAGATGAGCAAGGTAATAGCGAGCTTGAGAGATTTAAAGATAAATTAAAAGCTAAAAAAGATTTACTTGATGCTACAAAGCTAGAGACAGCTTGGACTAATAAGCTTAACTCTGCTTTACTTGAAGGTATAAATAATAATGCACGATTCGCTGAAGCGTTTGGAAATATGCTAAAACAGATAGCAGCACAAATAGCTGCAAAAGCTGGAGTGTTTGCTTTGATGAGTATTTTTACAAAGGGAACATTTGCAAAAGGTGTAAACTTTTTAGATTTTATAGGAGAAGGTATATTTCATCAAGGAGGGCAAGTTCAAGGTTATGCAACAGGCGGTATGATTCCAATGAGTACCTATCATTCTGGTGGGGGTGTAGATAATGTTCCTATAATGGCACAAGAAGGCGAGTTCGTGATGAGAAGAAGTGCGGTAGAGTCTATAGGCGTTGAGAATTTAAATAGAATGAATAGAACGGGTCAAGCAAGTGGTGGGGTAAACGTGACTTTTAGTGGAAATGTTATGAGTGATGACTTTGTTGAAGATGTCGCCATACCAAAAATTAAAGATGCAATCCGTAGGGGTGCAGATATAGGGGTTAGTTAATGTTAAATGTCCCACAAGCCTTTCTGAACGGCTATACTGGTAATACTTCTTCTGTTTATCCTATTGTAGTAATTACAGCAGGTGATAATATTATTCGGCTTTCTCAAATTAAAGGCGTATTTGATGGCGAATATTATGAAGATAGATTTTTAAAAGTAAACTCTATCAATGAAAAAATAGATATACAAGAAAAAAAGTTTCAAGTCAATCAAGTTAGAGTTCAAGTTTCTAATTATATTATAAACCAAATAAGATTTACAGAGAAGTTTAAAAACTTTTCATTTACAAACGCTAAAGTAGATATATATTACGCCAATAAAGCGTGTAAAACGCTTGATGACTGCTTGTTTATATTTAAAGGTTTTGTTAAAAGCTATGAAGGTAACAAGGAAACTGTATCGTTTAGCATTGAAGACCATAGTCAGTATACATTAGATCAGAAATCGTTTCCTAAATATAGCACAGTTGACCCACAAGCTGAATCAGTTGCAGAAAGTAAAGATGTTTACTATCCAGTTGTTTACGGTCACGTTGATAAGTCGCCTATGATATTTAGTAAGGCATCAAATGGAACTGTCTTTTCACAGATATACCCAGAAGCTATTCTTTTTGATATAAAAATAGGTGGTATCGCTAGAACAGATAATCCTCTATTAATGTTTAGAGATGATATGTACTTACCTGTACCAGAAATATTTAGACCTTTGCCAGATATAGGTGGTGAGGGTTTTCTTATAAATGGTTTTGATTACACAAGATATAATAATACATCTCAATACACAATACCAGAAGAAGGCGAGAGAAATTATATACAATTAGAGAAAAAGTCATCAGATGTTATAGGTAGTAATTACCTATTACCTTCAAATGTAGCAGCTAGAGACCAATTTCAAGTTGATGCAAGTAGAGAAGTAACAAGTATAAATGCAGATACATCTGCTGATACTGGAGATGAAGATGGATACCTTGTATATGGTGGCGAAAAAGAAATAAGATACATAGGTAGAGCTGATGGGTACGACCCTTACGGAGAAAATAATCATTGGCTTTTCCCTTTACCTACTGGACAGATAAAATTAGGATATTATCAAGATCTTATATTGGGTGGTATTGTAATGAAATATTTTGATGCAGAGTTTATTTACTCTAGCTCTGATACTCTTTATGGCAATTCATCGCACGCTTGTTTAGTCTATTATATGGACAACAGCACTATGACAGCTAATGATACTAAAGGCTTTGATATGTTATACCTGCCTATGCCACAAGGTGAAGGACAGACTGAGCTTATACAGTATTTTAATGAAGAATATATCTCTGAAAACGATATTGTTGAAATTAACTGGTCAGTTAAAAATGATTCAGTACCATTGTGGGATGCCTCATATTACGCAAGACACTCTAGAAGATCTAGTAATTTAGACGGTTTTCCAAACGATGATTTTTTTGACTATAGTGGAATTTCTTATGGTGCAAACCTATCTGACCAAAACTGGTATCAATATTTGTATGGAGTTGACCTTATAAATAGTAATGGCGATATTGTAGATACGATTGCCTTAGATAGAGATTTTACCTCTACGGAGATTGACTTAAAAGACATAATAAAACCAAATGTTTACGCTTGGATTAACTTAGATAGCACCCCAGATACTTGGTCTAATACAGAAGGAAACTTAATACCAGACGGTGTTGTCAATTTAAGGAAGTTATTATGGGGAAGAAAAGTAACAAGAGCAGAGTCTGATTACGCTAATATAAATTCTGAAAACAGTAGACCAATACAAATGGGTTCTTCAATATATGGATTATATCCTTGTTTAGGATACAATGTCCCTAAATCATCTATTGTAACAGGAGGCTTTCAGACTTATCCTACTGGTCAAGGTACGATGAAATATAAACATTATGAATTATCTGTAGACAGTTTATTTTCTTATAAAAATCCATACCTTTTAAATCCAGAAAACCCTATTGGTGATAATAATTGGGAAAGCTTATTAGTTAATCTTCAAAAGTTTGACTATAGTACATTAGACACACCAGAAGAACAAAATAGGTTAGTTTTAGCTAAACACGATTCAGAAAAAAGTTATGTTACCAATAATGATAACGCAGGTGTTATAGCATTTTATGGAAATCAGACACCAGAGTTTGCTTCCTATGCTTTAGCTGAGGACTCTCAAATTTGGCAAGATAATAATATTAGCGACCGACATCACGGGTATCAACTTTCAAATATAGTTACAAGTGGTATCGAGGCTGTCAATGGTGGAAACTGGGTACCCATAAATAATATACAAGGTAAAAAAGATGTTGTCAAACTAGATTTAAGTTTTCAATCATTAAGTGGTGACGATATAATATTAGGTGGAGTGTACAGTAAAATAAGAGGCAAAATAACTGTCGATGCTTGGAAAAGCCCAAATGCAGACACCAATTTTACTGGTGGCACACCTGCATTAAGAGTTGAGTGTGATGCTCTTTGGAGAACTGACGACATTGTTATTAAAGTCGACCAAGACCATTTTACTAATGGCGTATTTGGTATGCCTGACACAGCAACTGATGCAGATGGAAATCCAAGTCTGTCTTACACTTTTGTAACAGGTGACCCCGAAAATGATGGTCACACTAATCCTGATGATATAGGAACAAGTAAAGGCGGAATTACATTTGACTCAGATGTAGAAGAAGATGGAGACCCATTATTTTTAAACACAGATTGTAGTGCTACAAGATATGACGACGATGGAGATTTGGTCGATGATGACCAATGGAGAGAAAATATAAATGCTGTAAACACTATATCATTACTGTACCATATTGACGAACAAGACTTAACTGATGGCGTAGAAGACCCTATTGAAACAAGCACTACATTATTTTTTAAAACAAAAATAGACAATCTTACCCTTAATCAAAGATATATCGTAGGTAATGCACATAGGCAGAAATACTTTGCAGATGTTATAGGCAGAATAGATGAGCAAGACGGAAGATATACAGGCATACCTTCAGATGAAGATAATTACGAGCTTATAAAAAAGCCATCTGATATATTGATGCACATTATAGAAAAAGAACTTGACTATACTAATGAAGATGCTTTTGACCAAGAGTCAGTTGAAGAGGCTAGGACTAATCACGCGGGTTGGCGGTTTGACTTTTCTGTGGCTGAAAAAACAGAAGCTAAAAACTTTATAGAAGACTTTGCTAAAAGCACCAAACTTATACCAAGATTTAGGCATAATGGAACATTTGGGTTTATTAATATATATCAGAACTACAATCAAGCCGATACTATGATAAGATCTACTGATGTATCTGACTTCAAATACTCTAAGACACCAATAGAAGATGTAGCTTTGATGGTTAGAGTCAAATATATGTATGACTATGGAACTGAAAAATACACAGAAGCAACTAACTTTAGTAATGATGGTGCTGTGCCTAAGAATGTAGAAGATATGCAAGAAATGTATGCAATTAACAGCTTAACAGATGCTTATCTAGAAGTTGAGTCTAAATATATAAGAAACTCAAACACAGCATTATTATTAAGAAATTATTTATTAGAGTGGTATAAAAACCAACATAACATAATTGACTGCACTTTACCTCCTAAGTATATGTATCTTGAATGTGGCGATGTAGTAGAGTTTGATTCTTTGATTGAAGAGATGAGTATATTTGGAGATGATTATACTGAAGAATATTCTATTGGAGAGGGCGTAAATGCACAAAAAGCCTTGCCTTATTTTATAGTAGAAGAGATTAAGAAATCACAAAAGAATGTGAAGGTCAAATTACTTCAGTTGCACAAGTCTAATATTGCAGATATACAAGAAAACAGTCCTAATTACCTAACAGGAAACTTTTACACACCAGTAGAAGAAATCTCAGAAGAAGATGTTATTGAAGGTGAAGAGCTTGAAGAAATAATATTAGGCGATGCAAATCAAGATGGTCAGGTAGATATTAGCGATATAGTTACTTTAATTGACATTGTTATATCAGATATAGCCTTAGAAAACTTAAATACATCAGTTGCAACAGCATCAGACTTTAATCAAGATGGACAAATAGATTTATTAGATATTATAAGTATAGCCCAATCAATAATAAATAGTGGAGATACACAAGTATGACAACAGCTAAGATAACATATAATGACGGTCAGGTTCGCCTAGAGTGCGACGGAAATCCTTTAGCTATAATGATTCACTATGAAGGCATTATTCAAGCCACATCAAATCTACCACAAGGATTTATTATTAAGGAAACTAAAAACAGAATTATGATATTAAGGTTGTCTGACAAGCAGTTTCCAGAAGTATTGTTTCAATATGAAGGTAGGTTTAAAATTATAAGGTCTGACTTATACGACAATAGAAATAGGATAACTGCCTTGTCTACTAAAAAAACAGACCAGTATTACAGAATAAAAGACAAGTACACAGAGTTGAACAGCAAGTGGGTAGAGTATGGCGACACTTATACATATGGCGATATAAGTAAGAGAAAAACAGATATTGTTACTAATAATTTAAGAACAACATCTGGTAATTTATTTTTAAAAGATGGGACTGCTT
>CEQR01004158.1_pt1 | contig 12624 bp, 18 predicted proteins | sample 530901 | NCBI WGS metagenome assembly CEQR01 (sample SAMEA2621085, study PRJEB7988) | marine metagenome | isolation source: saline water (ENVO:00002010), including | reverse complement strand
TCTCCTGTTTTAAGGTCTTTAACTGAATAGAATGCTGAACCAGAAGGTAAGTACTTTATTGATAAATCTGCTGATGTATTCGAATATGTTTTTGTAGGATATTTTTCTCTACCTACAATTCTAAATTTAATTTTTTCACCAAATTTATAACTACCTCTATTGTTTCTTAGATATATAAAAATCCTATCTGGATAAGTTGTATCTAATTCTGATAATGATGATGCTGTCCATTTAGAATCATCCCAACAAAACTCTAATCTAGGTTGATATATTGTATGAGTATCAGATGAGTAAAATGAGAACGAGCCTAATTTTGAATTATCAACCTCAGCTCCTGTATCTCTTTTAATCATAAACCCTTGATTTGTTATTTTTGTAAGCCCGTTTACTCCGGCAGATGCCGTCATTTTTGCAATCCAATATGATACATCAAATTTTATATCTGTTCTTAAAGTATGACCTACATCATATAAATGAAAAGGTGTGTGTGCAGCAGTACTATCTATTGAGTGAGTTGAACCACCATACTGTATTATATTATCACTGTTTTTCCAAAAATTGCCACCATGCTCATCTAGATAATTCCAACTACAACCTTCTGTTGTTATTGGCGTATTACTTCTTCTACCTATACCTGGTGACCATGATTGAGATATAGCCTTTACCTCTAAATAATCTGATGTACCTAATAATTTATCTTGATTAGCAGAATAAAATTTTAGAAATGTAGTAGGTGGTGAAAACTCTGTACCATCTGGATTTGTAAATGTATTTAATGTATCTGAGCCGGATTTTATAGAATCTGGCAAATCAAATTTAATTAAAAATCTAGAATTAAAAGGTCCAAATCCTAGTGAGCTAGACATCTCTTTTTTAATTTCAAGTATCTCATCGATTCCTGTATTTGCGCTTGCAGAAAACACTCCATCTTTTACCTTTTCGTAAAGTGTTGCATCAACTGAAGATGTAATTGAATAAATCATTTTTAGTACCCTACAATTCTACCTTTAATATCGGTGTCTAAATTTTTAACTTCAAATATACATGGGTCCATTGAAGGATATACAACTCCGTCCCTCGTAGCGCCTTTTATATCATATATGTTTCCACTATAACCTGATTCTCTATCAAAAAGATTAAATATTCTCAAGCTTTTAACAGTTTGTACTCCTTCTACTTTATCTAATTCTGTAGCTATTTTAGGAAGTATTATTGGTTCGTTTATTGACCAGTTATCCGGGTCAAATATACATCGTAATTTTTTAATGCATCGAAGCAACACATCTTTATTTTGATAACCTGGTCTAGGTAAAACACCAAAATCTACACCTATGTTTATTATGTGTGCGTCTTTAATGTTTATTGCATCAGTTAACATTCTATATTGAGAAAGATATGTTTGCATATTCTTCTTTGCCAACGGTGTTAAAGGTACATAATTTTTATTATCATTATATGCCAATGCGTATAGGTTAATAGCAAGAGGATTTTTTATTTCATGAGTACCTACAGTCTGAATCCAATACTGCTCATCTTTATCTAAATATGCCTTAGCTATAGAACCGAATTTTGCTGGCATCGCATATATTCTTGCAATATAATCTTCTCTTGTTACAGCTCTGTTTTGAGATGCGAAGTGAGCAAGTGCATTATATTTTATATCGTCTGTTGTTTCAGCAGAACGACCTCCTACTGCAGGTTTTAGATTTATTGTAGCAAGGGACTCTTTAACTGTTTTTACAGTTGATGATGGCAACCCATCTTCTTCTAAAAACACTGAGCTTTCTATAATTGTATCTATTGTTCTTGCAGCTACATTTGATATTATTCCACCACCTGCAATATATTTTATTGTCAATGTTGTATCTCTAGGTGCTTCACCATATTGTCTTGTAAACATTGTGTTTGCCGGGTCAAAAGCTATATCAACATAAGTTGTACCGTTCATATAGTTCTGTGTAGTATTACCATAAGGTAAAGCAAGACCTACGTTTGAAGGACTAGGAACGATTACCTCATCCGGCTGAGAAGAAACACCAGAACCAAACCACAGCTGTGTCATGTTATTTGCTTTTGTGTGAGTTGTAAATCTACGAGCAGTCCTTCTTAATTTAAGAATATAAGGTGCGTCATAATTATAAGCAGACATTGACGGGTCAGATGTCCAATTATTTATTACGTCTTCAAATATATTATCCTGTGCAAGGTAGTCAACCTCGTACCATTTATTGCCATCGCTATCTCTACAATCAACTATTGCAACAACATCATCTTTTGCAAGTGTTATTTTATCGAATTTTTTAGGGTCAGTAAATACAAATTCTTCTGTTTCAATTTTACCTGCCATAGCACTTACTTCTTTCTTAAGAAGATAATATGTAGGTTCTCCTGTCGTGTCATCAATTTGGTATACTGATATTTCTGTTGGATTTGCAGAACTACTTGCCTTGAAGTCTACCTTGTCTTGTGTAATAAATTCAGAATCACCTCCACTTAATACCATACCTTCTGCAACTTCCATTGCATATCTCATATCTGGTTTTACAACACCACCTCCTGGAAATATTGCAGGTACAATTTGATATACAGATATTTCTGCCAATGAAGGTACAGATGCATTTGTTTTATATCCAAGAGCTCTAGCTAAATCTACAACATTTGCTCTTTCTTCTGCATGCATTAACATGCTTTCTTTAAGTTGGTCATCGACGTAATATGATAAAGAGTCACCAACATAAGATGCCATTTCTATAAACATCATACCTGGTGATGATTCGTTAAAATCGTTATATGTTTCAGGGAAATAAGATTTTGCAAACTTTATTAAATCATTTCTAAAGCCACTAAAATCTTTATTAAGATACTTTATATCCTTTACCTGTCTTTTATCTAAATTACAATCATTTGCCATTATAAGTCACCTATTTCTAATGCAATTGTTTGAGTGTCCATAGCATTACCTTTGAACATCGACCAATCTATTTTTATATTCATTCTGTTACCATTTGTAGGAGGTTGTTCTACATTAACAGACTTTAGGTCTACATAAGGAAGCCATATAGCTACCTGCTCCTTAATCAATTCTTCTAAACCTTCTCTTAAATCTGGTGTATTATTTTCAAAAAGAGATTTCCATACATCGCAACCAAATTGAGGATGCATAGGTCTTTCACCTCTGTTTGTAAGTACAAGATTTATTAGATTAGATTTTGTTTGCTCTACTGTTGTATAAGATTGTTGAAAATCACCTCCATCTTTACCTTTACTACTTTCGTTTCTAGGTATTACAGCCGTGTTACTTCCAGAAGGTGCCAATATTTCATAGCTATATCTTCTTTCAGCACTTGCATTATTTGTAAGAGGTAGTGTTAAACCTATTGCTACATCTCTTTCAAAATCAAGCGGGTTGTATTTATATTGAGGTCTTTTTCTCATTACTTAAATCTTTTTACTAACTCTGAATAATCTCTTGTTAATGCTTTATCTAAACCATCACCTAAATTAGATACGTCTACAGGTCTGTTGTTTATATCTGTCATTTGAGTTGCAGGACTTGCATTACCTTGCATTGCCATAAATTGACTTCTCATGTCACTCTTAAAATTACCCATTGTAGGATAATCTTCAAATTCACCTATTGATGTATCGTTTAATACCTCGTTTAGCATAGGGTTGTTAGTGTAATTTTTTGTAACCTTTTTTGCTTTTGTTTTTGATACCTGCTTCTCCATCACATTCATCGCCTCATTAAGCTCTCGCTTAACTTGACTTTTTATTTCAATTTTTACAACCTCTCGAATAAGTTTTACCAATTCTTTTTTTGTCATGTGTACACTCCTTAGCTTTATATATAAATATCTTAAAGAATTGTTTTTACACCCAAGGACCGGTTGCACCGTTAGATGTTTGTGTCCAAGTACCTTGTTGTAACCAGTTTGCTATTACCTGTCCACAATTCATAGCCCATTGTGTATGAGGCAAACCACCCATTCCTGATGGGAATGTATTTTCTATAGGGCATTGAGTTGGTGGTATTGCTGCAAATGCAGGTAAACAACCTGGTGCGTATGTAGCATAGAATGCGTCTATACCTGCCTTTATTATATTACCTTGTGTATCGGCAACATGACTTGTTCCGGATATTACACCAAACGCTGCTGCTTCTGCAGCTGCTATTGTTGCTGATGGTGGAAATATAGAAGGCGACGCAAGTTTTAGAGATTCTGCCCAAGCTTTTGCAGTTCCTGGTGAAGCCACACCTGATACGTCTCCAGCTGGAGGACCTTGAAACAAAGGTGATTCGGCATCAAAATATTTTGCCATGTTGTTTGCAAATATCGGCACTAAAAAAGGCATTATTGTTTCATCAGCTCCATTTGTCCTTTAAGTAATGTGTATATCGGTGCTTGAACTGGAGGTCCTGATAGACCACATGATGTTGGATGCGTTTCCTGAGCCAGCTGTGTTAACATTTCCAAAACAATATCTGCAAGTGCACTAACATTTAATTTCCAGGTTGCAGTAGAAAGACCTATTTCTTTTTTCGCTGAAAGTATTATATTTTCATTTTTTGCATTAAATATAAGTCTGTCTGAATTTATTATTACCTGAGATTTTCCCATATATGCATTTATTGGTAACATAGGTATTGCAGGTCCTGTAGGTACTGGTACTGTTTGAGCTGCAGGTGCGTTTGCAGGCTTTAGGTCTATTTTTTGTTTACTTGTTAATAGTACTGTAGAGTCATTGTCGTTAACATCTTCTATATGAGTATCACCTGTGTCAGCATGTCCATTTGTTATATACATTATAGGGTCACCATCAGCAGAACCTATTGACCATGTATTACCAGGCTTACCTAAAAGCTGAGTAGAGCCTAGTCTTATACTATTATCAAACCTACCTTGTATTATTGTATCACCTTCATAATGCTGTACAGGCTTTATATCTTTTTCTGGAAATGTTTCACCTAATACATCATTGGTAAATTCAGTATTGTTAAACGCCATATTAGGTACCGCGTTGACATTTGTGTCACCAAACATCTGTATAGTATCAACCCAATAAAATTGAGTCTGTCCAGGTCTTATCTGACCACCTAATGAAGGACCTCTTACCAAAAGTACAATCTCTCCTTTAAGAGGATATGAAGCTATATTTTTATTTAGAGGCGGAATCCAAGCACCTATCTCTTCCAAATTTTGTGTAGGTCTTTGTCTGTCTTCTCCCAAAAACTTAACCTTAACATATCCTATTTCAGCACCTCCAAATTCCGAGTAAAGCCATTCGTGAGAATCGTTCATTACAACATCTACAACCTCACCTGCTGATACAAGAGTGTTTGCATTAGAATCATTATTTGTAAAACTTGCTGCTCTTCCTTTATTTCCAAACATTATTTATTGTCCTCTAAATCTTGTACAGAATCTAATAACTGTCTTTTTTCCGCCTCAGTTAATAAACCTTCTGTGTTATTACCAGTATCTCTTGTCATTGCTCTTTGTACAATTGCTGCCATTTTAATTAAATGCTCATCATTTTTTACACTGACTTCTAAATATTCTTTTATTATAGGTACAAGTATTGTTGCGTCTCCCATGTTTTTAATCATAGGCTGTAATTGTAATATAAGGTCATTTATCTGCTTTTCTTTTTTAGCAGAATTGTCGTATATATCTTTCAGTAAACCTTCAAAAGATTTACCTTCAAATATTTCGTCTTCGTTTATTGCCATGCTAACACTCCTATTTATATATAAATATACAAAAGAAAAAACCTGGAGCTTTCACCCCAGGCTTCTTATTATATAACAATTGTAATTACTTACTTCTTAATAAAGAATGACATCACAACTACTAATACTATCAATCCTACAAATCCACCATTACCTAGTGAATTTACAAGTGCAGTTAAATTAGCAATTACGTCCATTCCAAATACAGTACCGCCAGTTAAGACAGTCCATAGGATTGTTACAGGAAGAACTGCCATCATGATTGATAGAAGTCCACCGAAAAATCCATTTACGTATTTGATTGCTGAATCCATAATTCTCTCCTTGTTTTTAATTTTGTTTTGTGGCATTATTGCCAGCGCGCATTTTTGTTAATTTCTAGTTAATTAAAATTTAAGACCAAATCCTAAAGTAAGATTTGTAGTCTTAAGACCTGTATTGTATACAACTTTAGGGTCAACATAAATACCCTTATGAATTGTAAATAATTTACCTGCACCGATTGCCATATTATCAGTACTTAAACCATCAGTCGCTACGTAAGCGAAATATCCTTTCCAGAAATATCTTGCATGAAAGTCTAACTCCATGTCAACTGTTGAGTCTGCTTGAGCAACTGAACAACCTATCATTAGATTTTCGGTTACACCATACCCTACAGTAGGGCTAACTGACCATTCAGTCCAAGCAACGTTTGCAACATCACCAGTACCTACGTACCAGTCACCTTTGTTTTGCGCTTGAGATGCGAAAGCAAATCCACATACTAAAGCGATTGTTAAAATTAAATTTTTCATATTAAATTCTCCTTCTTGTTTTGGTTAGCTGCGCGCTATTTAATTACGAGATATACTCTCATAAATTTTGTACTTCTCTTTGAAGTCACGTTTTATTACATTTACAACTCGAGATATATCCTGTGTCTTTTCATTTGTCATTTCTCGAATTAAAACGTATAAAGCCTTTTTATTATATTTTTCTATATTATCTCTACGTCTAAATAATTCCAATACTGCATAAGCTATTTTCTTATCTGCATCTTTATTAAATTTTTCATCTACGCTATTATCATATTTTTCAACAAATAAATCTGTAAAATCTTTTAGCGATTCTTTTCTTGCAGCTTGGTGTTCTTCATTTGTAACATCTCTTTGCCTGTCGACTGCTAGTAAATTGTCTTTTGATTTTAGTAATTTATATGCTTTGTTATTTGTTTGTATACAATAGTTTTTTGCTACAATACTAAAATATGAAAATGCTCTACCTTTATCCTCTGTGTATTTTGGAAGTTTTTGTAATAAAAATCCTATTACCTCATATTGCTTATCCTCTGTTGTACCATTCATATAAGGAAACTTAAATCTGTTAATTATATTTTGTGATAATTTCCATATAGGATAATGTATGTGTTCAGAATAAACCTTGTTTCGTTTATGCTGGCTTTTTTCAGCATTGTAAGCTACAATAGCTTTTTCTGTAACAGGTGTAAAATACATTTTGTTTTTTCTTTTTCTACCTCTCTTACTCTTGCTGTTCATGTACTCAAGAAAATCCTGCTCATATTTTTCAGCGTTTTCGTAAAATATATCTACAGGACTCTTACTCATCTTTTTTCTCCAAATCATTTTTAAGGTCTTCAATAATTCCTTTTAGTTGACTGAATACTTGTCCTATCTCATCGTCAGATTCAAATCCGCCTTTTTGGTCTGCTGACTTCATTTGCGTATACGCATCATCAAATCTTTTATATAAATTTATTATTATATCTTCTTGCTCTAATACAATGTCCTCTAACTTATCATGCTTTCTTAGCATGTTAACAATAATATAAGTAGATATTAAAATAACAGGTAGTGTTGTATATAATATCCATTCCATTATTTAGCCTCTCCAAATAATCCTGAAAATATATCATCAACTGATTTATTTGCTGTTGCTGTATCTAAAGATTTTTTCTTGTATGTTTTCTTTGCAGCCTTTTTAACTTCGCCTTCTACCTTGTTAATCTCACCTTCTATTTTAGAAGCCATTAAATCTGCTTGATGTAATACCAAAGGCATATTTGTTTTGAAATTTCTATCTGAATTATAGTGTTTGAAGTATTGTGTGTTTGCGTCATCATATAAACCGTCGTGAACCATAATAGTTATCATTTCGTTTTCAGAAAACTCAATACCAAATTTTTGTAGCAACCATAAACTTCTATGTTGTACTGGCATCCAGTTTAGTTCTGAATTTAGATTCCAAAGTGAGCCTTGATTTTTTCTATGCCATTCGCTTGGGTTAGGTACATATAAGTCTTTTTCTAAATCACCGTACTTACCTAAGTCGTGATTAAGTGCACAAAACATTAATTCTTCTAATGTATAACCTTCCATACTTGAGCCCATGTGTTTCCAAAGGTCATATGTATGCTTTGCTGCTTTACAAACTCTAATTACATGTTCTACATATCCACCTACAAATGCGTTGTGGTAGTTTATGTTACCTGATGCAGGTGTAAACATCATTCTTTCTTGGAATGACTTATACATAGTTACAAGTTTTTCTTTTCTTTCACCATCAAAATTTTCCTCGATAATATCCATCAAGGAATTCCAGTTTTGTAGTAATTGTTCTTCTGTTAAATTCATGAATTCTCCTCCATTTTGTTTTTAACTCTACTCCAATAATTAACTGTTTGTGGTTTTGCCAATCCTCTTGGTCCACCATTCCAGCATCGAGCTATGTGCTCCGGAGTGTTGAGGTTATAGTGATTACAATATATTTTTAACATCTCTATGGATTTTGTACGACTCCATCTATCGTTGTATGTATATATTTTATTTTTTAATATTCTGTTAACATCGTCTACCATAGTCTTTCTTATTTGTAAACAACCAACAGCGTCTTCGCTTGCATTATATGCGGAATCGTTACCAGAGCTTTCAACAAAAATAAGAGCAGATATCATATTTGTTTCCATATCTACAAAATCATATATTTCCAATCTATTATTTAGAGTGTCTATTTCTTTATATAAACTATCTATAATATTTTCATACGATTCTAACTCTTTATGCATTTGCTTAATCTGGTTTTCTGAATCAAGCTGCATCATAAGTAACAATGCCATTGCCGAAACAATGAACAATACATATAATATATTTTTCATATTAGTCAAATAAAATTTTTAATTGTGCAGGGTCTCCGGTTTTTGTGTCTTTACCGAAATGCTCTTCGACTTGGTTGTTAGAATATCCTAACGCTTGAGCCATACGCTTGCAGGTTCTCTTAAATTCTTCAATAGTTAAATTGTTATTTACTTTGAATTCTATAATCTGTGGTTCTTTAGATATCAATGTGCGATGATATGTTAATTTATCTAATGCCATTCATTTACTCCAATAGTTTTTATTATATACTAATATAACAAATTTTTATGAATTATGAAAACAATTAGCTGAATAATTTTGTAACTAGTGATTCTGTAAATTTACCGTTTATTATTTTTGTGTAGTTTTTAATTTTTCTTGTAACTTCCTTCTTGTCTTTTTTCCAACGAAGGCCTTTTAGTTCTTTTTTAAGGTTTGCTATTTGCAAAGCCGCTTTATCTTTATATTCTTGTTTTTCTTTCTTAGAAAGTCTTTTCTTCTTTTCAATTTTTGTTGGTTGTAGAGTACCTTTCAGCTTAGGTTGTTCTACTCCTTTATGGTATACATTACCATTCCTATCAACAAATTCTTTCATAAAGTGCCAGCCTGATGGTTTACCTGTATTACCTCTAACATTTATTACAGGCGGCTCGGTCATTTCCATTACGCATTCGTGACATACAGTAGATGTTGTATCTTCTGAAACAGGTGAAAACTGTCCACATATTTTACATTCCATGTATTTATACAATCTATCTGGATTCTGATTCCATTTATGTCCTTTTCTATATTCTATTGCGTATTCCATATTCTTATTTTTTACCTTTTACTTTATTTCTTATATTATTAAGTATACCGCTTACAGAGTTTATTTTATCCTCAAAGTCCTTAATTTTACGTAAACCATTGGCTACCTCACCATTAAGTGTTTCAACTTTTTCTAAGCGATTCATTCCAGACATGTCCAAACCTAAATCTTCCATCTCGTCTTTAGTTGTTATTCTACTAAATGCAAAGTTTGCTGTTACAACTAATGCTATTGCTAATGGGTCAAATACAAAAACTATTAAAAGTAAAAACCAATTAACAACCTTATCCATAGTTGCGCCTGTCATGTCTGATAAATATTTTAGAGGACCTAGCTCTCTTTGTTCTTCATTGCCTATTTCCAATTTTAATAAATCAGTATCTAATTTCATTATAGAATCTTGTACAGCTTCTAATTTTAGATTTATATTATTTCTATCATCGATTGTTGTATTTAATTCTGACTGCAAAGCTTTTCTAGCAGATGATGAAGTGGTTGTTATTAACTGGCCAGATTCTCTATCAACATATTGTACCTGTGCTGGATTTGATAGTGAAACCCTTAATTCTTTTATAGTATTATTTAATTGAGTTTTTTCTATTATTAGGTCGTTTTTATTATCCTCAAATCTATCCTGCTTTACTTGTAATACTGCCAATGACTTGTCTAAAAACTCAGACTTTGTTGCAGTCTCTTGATATGCTCCTGATAAAAATCCGTATATACCACCTGATGTAATTACCATTAAAACAAATACTGCAATTGATAAATATATTTTTAGAGCCTTGCTTATTTCTTTCCAGTATTGGTAAAGCAGGGATGCGGTGACTAACTTTGCAAACTCTAAACTACCAGCCATTATTATTACCTGGGTACTTGCGCCTGCAAACAGTTTGCTCAAACCAAATACAGAATAAAATGCTGCTGACGCTGAAACTGACAATGCACTAAACGCTATTAAATAAGGAAGGATTTTTGTTTTCATGATTTGCTTGGTGGTTGGTTAGAACTATATACCAATGTATATATTACCTTGCCATCTAAATCTTCTTTGATTCTTATTTCAGAATCCACAATTCCTAGTTTTTCTATAATTGTTTGAAGCCTAGATATTTTTTCAGAATCATAATTGCTTATACAAATATATTCACCAATAATTGTTACAACCATATTGTTGTAGTCATATCTTTTTTCGAATAAATTATATACCTCTTCATCTAAAACAGGTACTAAAGGTAAATCATGTATAAGTCTTTCTGAATAATATTTTTGATTTTTTATGTCTAAATTTTCAAACCACTTTTTGAATGATGTATAATCACCTTCAAAAATATTTTTGTCATTGTCTTTCATTAACGACCACATCTCTACAGTTGTTAATGCCTCGGGTATATATTTTTTATCTTTACCCATTTTCCAAGTACCATCTTTATTCGATTCGAAGTTTGTTCTATATTGCTTAAATAAATTTATTAAATTATCTATAGAATTCAACCCCTGTCTATTTGTATCTTTTATTTTAGGTGGCACATAATCTGAGTATGTATTGTCTAACGTTATTTCCTTAATAAGTTTTGTTAAACCTTTTTTACCAGAATCTAATAAATTTTTTAGTTCCTGGCATTTTTCGTATTCTTCTGTTTCAATAAAATAATCTATGATGTCATTTAGAATATCAGTAAGTTCTTTTACATCTAGACTAAATGGGTCGTATAATATATAATGCGTTTCATTACCTGCTACGGCGAAGTTATCGATTTTTGATTTACCGGTAACTAACCTATAGGTATTTAGAAATGCTACATCCAAACCTTCAGTGTTTAATTCTTGTGATTCATACGATTCCATCATACTCCAATTATTTATTTTGTTACCTCTAACCTCCGAAGCTTATACGGTGTGCTTCTTCTACCGTTGGTTTAGGGTGCCTTATCAGGCAGCCATCGCCATTTCAACTTGTGCGCCAGTTATGCGTTGAACTTCCTTATATCCTTTTCACCGTGTCAAATCCAGTCACCCCCATGTTTTAACCTAAATCTTCTTGTGGAGGTGGAGGGTATCGAACCCTCGTCCAACAATGCAGCTAATATAAGTAATAGCGTTCAAATATAAATATCACTTCTCTACCTGTTTTTTAGGTTTTCTTCTATAAGTTCTGCGATTATTTTTAGGTGCAGATTTCCTAGAATTTTTTCCAAGTGATTTGATTTCGTTTTTTAGTAATTCATTTACTAGAATTTTATCTTCTAATAATTGTTTAACTGTAACGAATCTTTTGTTTAGATATAGTACTGTTCCTAATATACCTAAACCAAATGCTAGTATTACTGATAATGTTATCATTTCTTATACCCTTTCCATGTTCCTGTTCCCTCTTCAAGCATGCCAAGTCTTTGTCCTACTTTATACATTTTCTGCATATCATACATAGTCTCTATAACTCTATTTGTTTCAGAGAATGTTAATTCAATTCTCTTACCATCTATAAAGAATGTACCGATTAAAGGTTGATTAGCATCTCCTTGCGGACGTAATGCTTTAGCTCCTTTCATTAACTCACAGTCAATTGTTGACCAAACTTTCCCATACTTTTGGGGATTAAATTTCTTTGCCATGTTTTATTTTTTTTAGCAAATTATGTCTACTCTTTTACATTTAGGATTTTCGACTTTCTCCTTAGAATTATCTAATATATTATTTTAATTTATTAGTTAATTATTATATTAGTATACTAATTATTAGTATTATTAGTAATTACTATTATTAGTTTTTTACTACTAATATATTAAAAATTTCCGACAAATAAAAATATTTTCAGAACTTTTTTTATTTTAATGGATATAAACCTTCTAGTAATTGTATCATATATACATTTATCAGGTTTTGTTTATATTCCAATGATTCGTTTTTAGACATTATCTTTTCTATATAATGACATACAGGACTAT
>CEQR01110864.1_pt1 | contig 12681 bp, 6 predicted proteins | sample 530901 | NCBI WGS metagenome assembly CEQR01 (sample SAMEA2621085, study PRJEB7988) | marine metagenome | isolation source: saline water (ENVO:00002010), including | reverse complement strand
TCCTTACGATCACCAACGACTCGTTGCACCTGAAACTTCGACTCACTAATACGGCGAATGCGCCCGATCGGAGTCCCCTTAACGTGATCCATCAGGGTAACCTCGCCGCCGATCTGCATCTTGCGCGCATTTCTTTTGCCAAAGCGCATGATCATTAAAGCGTCAGTTTGTTTAAACGTAGCGTCCGAAGAGCGATACGCCTCGACTGCCTTTCGGGAGATCTGGCGCAATCCTGGCAACGTTTGCGGTGCCTCGACCGCCTTAACGACACCAGCGGTGTATGGGTCCATATTTTGAAAGCGCATCGCATCTTCCATAAGACCGCCCTCGGCATCGATGAACGACTTGTCTAGGTACCCGGTTTCCTCTAGGGCTTTCATGCTGTCGATGTCATCTGCCAGTGCTGCCGATCTCGGCGACTTGTTGCGCAACAACTCGACCTGCCGCTTCGGGTTATTTGCAATGCGATAAAGACCGTAGGCTTGGTAAACTTCTCCCATCACCGTATGTGGCAATGATCCATCTCGTGCACCCTTTGCCAGTGCAGCCGACACCACGTTGGTAATAAACGTCGCAGGACGCAAAGCGGTTAGGTTTACGTTTTGAGCCCTACCGATACCCTGCATCATTTTAACAAACGAGTTATCACCAAAAGCTGTGAGCGCATTAGACGTGCCGTACATCCACCCGAGTGACGATGTCATGCCTTGGTCCATAAAGACTTTGGCTCCGCCATCACCAGTAACATTGGTTCTCTGCAGCTGTTCCGCACCTGCATAAGAGCGCTTCTGCAAAACGTCTTTTGGTTCAACAAGTCCCTTTGGATACTGCAGGGTAGGGTCAGGTGCCATGCCAACCTCTACGCTGCCGCCTGGAATAAGTCCGTCCTGAAACTCGGTGTATTGGTTTGTTTTCTCCAGCGACTTAATGAATGCCTCACGCGCTGCCGGAATACTATTCGGGGCTACGCCTTCTTCTTTAAGCACGCGTGCTATTAACGCAGAGCCTTCTTCGCTCAACGCCCACTCACGCATAAACGAGAGTCCTGAATCTTTGGGCACTTGAATTTTACCTGGCAGTCGATCCCTGACTGCAAAGAAACGCACGACACTTGCTAGGTATTGTTGCGACCTTGGACCCTGGTTCCAAACCTTGCGCATGGTTTCAAGCTGCCGTGCACGGCTAGGTGCGCCGGGTACCTCGGCCTGAGAAACTAATCCCATTTCGCTAACAGACCAATCGTTAGCAATCTTGCGCTGCATGTTTCCCTCTAGGTAACTACCCAGAGTGATCAGCGCCTCCTGCCGGTACTGCTTCATTTTCCTAGGGCTGATCTTCAACGCTTTCATTGCTGCTGGATCTTGCAGAACCTGGAACAACTCATCCTTAAAGTTAATCGTGTCGTCGCCAATCTTAAACACAGGGTTATTGCGCAGCAGGTGAAACCCACTCTTGCCGCCCTTGGGAATGCTTTGGCCCTGTGTGCGCACCATGCCCATATCCATAGCGGCGCTCTCTACCCACATCCTGGTTCTGCTAACTAGCTCACCGCGACTGCGCGCCAGCTTAGCCCTGCTCATGCCGTTCTGTGCAGCAATGTTATCGAGGACTCTGTTGGTGACATGTGTTACGAACTTGTTGCGGAAGTTGGGCGAGCGAAGCATCGACTGCGTTGCCTGCCCCATTACCAACTCAGCAACCACCTGCTGCAAAGCGCGCTGAGCAAACGCTCTTCCGCCAGATCGACCTGGAGATTCCTTTAGTTTCTGCAGCAGATCGTTCAAAGACCTAAACTTGCCGAGGCTTGCTGCACTGCCCTCACCGAACCCGACACCAGTCTCTGCATACTTAGCAGCAAACTCGTTAATAGCTTTTACGGCAAAGGCAGCTTCATCGCCCTTCAAATTTGCCAACGTGTTGAGAACAGTAGCCATAGGAAGAGCATCGTCAGAAACGCTTGCCCCCGCTTGGAACGAACTAAACCGCCCATCTTCTGGATTGTAAGTGGAAACTTTATCCTGCGTGCGCACAGTTCCTGGTGTTTCGACAACTTCGCCTAGCGATGTGCGAGCCTGTACGCCAACGCTTTCAGTCCAGCGCTTGTTTATGTCGGCATTAGCATCATCCAGCACGGCCACTTCCGCCTCGTAGCGCGCCTTTTCTTGAGCAAGTCTCTGGTTGCGTATCTCTTCTGCTCGCTGCAGCGAGGTCTTCGTCCTAGCCGCAATAGTGCCGCCCTCTCGCAATGTAGCTGCTTGCGCCTCAGCAAGTTCTGCCATGCGCGATTCGTACAGGGACATCTGACCACGGAACTTTGCATTCTCGGCAAGCCGGGCTCGCTCTAGCTGCTCGAGCGCAGCTTCATACCTTGTCTGTTTGTCTTGAATTTTGTCGTTAAGTTTCTCGATCTTCTTATCTAGTCTTAAGCGACTTGCCTCGTCGCTTGTGGACCGCTGCGCTTGCAACTCTTCCATCTGCTTGCGTAGCTTTAACAGTTCCTGCTTTCCTGGGTACTTCTGGTTCTTTGTAAAACCAAGAGCTGTAGGAAGCCGACCACCAGTTCCGTTTAGCGTATTTGCTGTAGTATCCATCATCGCAGATTTGCGATCCATGTCACGCTGCAGTGCCAGCATCTTCTCACGAGCCCTGCGTGGCGTTTTAACATTAGCAACCGCTTCGGTGTCGAAGTCAGCAAACTCAGGTGAGTCCGCATCATCGATGCCAAGCCTTTCCCTGGCCTCTGCCTCTGCCTTCTTTGCGTTCTCGTACCGTTGCTCGAGATCAGCTAACTTCTCTGCGTTTTCCTTGCGCAGTTTCTCAGTGTACTTATCTGCTCTAGTGCCAGCTTTTTGCGCCACAGATGCTTCAGCATCCATGCGCCGCTTCTGCAAAGCTAGCTCAATCTTTGCGTTTCTAGCTGCATGCTTTGCGTCAGCGTAAGAGTACCCCTCTCTAACGCGCTCGAACAACTGTATAAATCCAGGCTCTGGAACATGCTGCGCATAATCAAAAGCAATTTCCCCAGCGATCCTTCCGAACTTGCGATTGTACAGTTTTGGCAGTTCTTCATTAAGAGCGATGCGCTCGTTTTGCGCCGTCTTTAACTGGTCGTTGAGTTCCTTGGTGCGCAGTTCTGGTGCTGTATCTTCGATAGCTGCGATCGTCTCGCTCAACGACTCAACCTGTTGCCGCATACCTGCATACTCAGGATCGGCTTCAACTAAAGTCTTTACCTTTGCGTGCATCATTGCTGCTTCTGGGCTTGCATCTCGCAACTGCTTTGCAGTGACGCCCATGCCACCTTCAGCCGCAGCAACGCCCTCCAGCTCCATCGCATCGAGCAGTCCACGATTCATCGCAACCACATCAGCAGATGCCTGCTGGCTTTCATCGAGAAGACCCCGCATGCTGGACTCAGCATCCCAATTGTTTTGCGCTGTCACTTCAGAAAACGCTCGACGCATTGCAGCCGGAACACGGACGATCTGTTTGGCAACAGCAAGCCTCGCCCCGGCATTTGTCAAACCACCGAGAAACGCACCAGCAATAGCAGCTTCTGGCCCCGCAATAGAGGCGCCGACTAAAGCCCCCTTTGCAGCGCCGCCAAGAGTTTTTGAGCGCGCAATAGCTGTAGCCTCTTCCGCCATCGCTACGGAAAGTTCGCTCAGTGCGTTGTTTGCTTTCATGCGAGCAACCTGCTCAACGACTCGCTTGTTTACCATTTGGTAGAAGGGGTTTTTCTCCATCTTAGCCATGCGATCGCGCAAGATATCGAGCACTTTCGGGTTGTTCAGCCCCGCAGCGCGTCGCTCTGCATCAGCAACCAACAGATCAAAGTACTCGTCTGCACCAGCTTTCTTCATGGTTGCCTGGATGCGAGCACGCATTCCGGTTGCGCCTGCGTGACCAACTTTAGCCAGTGCGTTTAATACGGGAGTTACGGCCGCCAAAGTACTTAATAAGCCACCAGACAGGCTCTGACCGAGGCGAGCCATAATACTGTTTGGCCCACCCAGCTTCCAGCCTCCGACTGGACCCATCTCAAAAAAGAAGGTCTGCTTGTTGTATGGATCGACACCAGTAATAGCCACCGTCGCACCGAGAAATCCTGGCGCAAGACCAACAGTGTCTGCGTAACCACGAGCCATGCCAGCAACAAGATTTTCGTCAAATCCCCGGTTGTCTAACTCCCGTCCAAGTTCTGCAGGCGATGGCAAAATCAATGAACCCATCCAGGCTGTTCCTGCAACGAGATCTGCCAAATCATGCATCTGCGCATCGGTAAACGTACCGAAATTCTGCATTGCATTAGTAGTCGAGGTCCAAGTCTTAAAGTCTTTCGTCCTGCCTTCAGTGACGGCACGCATTGCGCTGTAGGCTTCTAAGGATCGGCGCAATGGGTTGGAGGCAAGGCGCTCTGGGATCTCGCCGCCGTACATGTGCCGCATCTCATCGGCGACCTTCTTGCCGTACGCCTCGTCCCACTTTTCTGGAGCCAAAGAGTGATCGAACGTGCGCAACATTGGTGACTTTAATGGGTCTATGTTCTCGACTAGATGCGACCACATTTGCTGCGATGGGTTTTGCCACTTGCTGTCGTCAACGAGACCATCGCCACCAGCCTGTCTCGATGCCCAATCTACTGTCATCATGGTGCCATCTAGCAAAGTGCCAGAAACGCTTGCTGTAGCACCTCCAAGTCGGCCAAACCACAAGCCGCCATTGTAAGCGAATTGATCACGCAACATGTCATCAGGAACCGACTGCAACGACTGCTGAACGAAATCGTTATAAGCACTCGCCCCATACATTAACGATCCGAGCCCAATCTGCTCTTGCGTAGTGCCTAACTCAGAAGCTGCTGCCGACATGTCTTTTTGATGCATGGCCAACTTGTGATCAAACTCAGCATTTATTCGGTCGTACATCTCTCGGTCTGCAATGTACTCGCCGCCGCTTTTGGGCGCTTGCCCAAAAACATTAGCATCGAGCATTGCCTGTTGCCGCTCTGCCTGATTGAGATCTATGCCTGCTTGCCAGTCGGTGCGCAGGCTTTCGACCGCTTCGCCGTACTTTGCCGCAGCCTGTTGCGCTTCGCTTTGTGCCTGATTGTGCGCGCTGACGACATGCTGCCCGATAATGTTAACGTAGTTCTGTTGCTTCTGTTCGTCCGTTAAATCCTCAAGCACTGGCGTATACGCTGCTGGGCTCATTGACATTTGCTGAGCCTCAGCATCTTGCGCCTGCTTTTCTGCTGCTGCGTACTCAGGGTCTACACTCTGCGCTCCAGGCATAAGCGACGCAAAGTCAGTGCCAATACTTTCGGGCGCAACTGCATTCCTGGTGAAGACTAGCTTTTGGTACTTGTTTGCATCAAACGAGGCAGGATCGGCAGCATCCAAACGAAACACGCTGTCTTCTGGCATGCCGTAGCTTGCAACTCGAGCATCGAGCGTGTCTGGAAGAGTTCTTCCTAGATCAGCTGCTGTTGGAACAGGTGTTGCCAGTGTGACGCCCGGAGAGTCGAAGTCGATGTCACGCTGCTCTAGCGCTCCACGCAACCTTGCCGCAATTTCCGTTGGGTTTAATTTGCGCTGTGTCTCAGGATCGACATGAGCCTGTAGCCGCTTTGCCTCGCTGTGCATAAAGTCGCCCACGGTCTGTGGCGGCACAGGAGTTTGTCTTTGACGGGCACGCATCGCAATAGCGCGCACCTCATCATCTGTCGTTCCAATAGGAACTTCTATTTCAAGAATTTCATCATCATACTCAACTTCGACGACTTCGGTTGTCATTACGGAGTCACCTTAATTCTGCGTCTTTTCTTTTGGCCTTGCGACTGCGGCGCTGGTACTCCTGTCGCTGGAGCATTTGTTTCTTGTTGCTGCGGTTCTCCGCTCAAAAAGTTCTTAAGAATCTCGTTGACCTGCTCTACTTCTAAGCCTGTTTGAACTAATGCCTGTCTTAAGTTTTCACGCTGCTGGCCGGCTTCTACCAGCACCTCTTGACCACCTTCTGCTATCGGAGCCATCAACGCTGTGACACCGGTTAGTGACTTATCAAGTCTGCCTAACTCAGCACCGAAATAGCGCCGCCTATTATCAAGAATTCGCATATAGGCGAGAATATCGCTTAGGCCAGTCCCGGAGCCCCGCAGTGCGTTTGCCTTTTCCCTAGCTGACGCATTACGCATTCCAACTGCGTATCTAATTCGATTACTAATATCTAACTGGTTCAACTTAGCGAGATCGAGCCGGAACCGACCCTCCTGCACTGCTTTGTCGAAGGCTTTGTCGTCTAGAAATTTTTGATAATCAACAGACATCCTAAGCCGCCTGTCATTAGAAGCCAATAATGCACGCCCTCTATCCATTCTGGCCCGCAACTCTGCACGGGAATTAATTTGTCTTTGCTTTTCGGCTTCTAACTTGGCTCGATTGACAACACCTGCTCGCTTAAACAATTCACGAGCCTGGTTAATGTAAGTCGATCGTTGTTGCTGTTTCCGCTTATGGTGGTCACCGCTGTATAAATCCCACAGTGACCGAGGCTGTGCTGGGGCTCTCGCATCAAGTAATAACTGGTTGGCAACCTCCTGCAGCCTGACCGCCTCTGGGTCCATGCCTGTATCAAACTTCGGAGCACTGCCGATCTGCGGCAAAGCAATCGTAGATTGCTGCGGTATATTACGACCACGAGGCAACGGAATATTCGGAAGCTGTACGTCACCAACAGTGCCTCCTCGTACTCGCTGATCTAACGAGACGCTTCTGCGCTCACCTGGTGCAAGTTGCCCCTGCGCCCCCATAAGAGCGCTTACAGCTTGCTGCGCCAAAGCTGCTTGTGCTGGTGCGCCTCCTGCGCTGGCTCTTTCTACCGCCCGGTTTACTACTGCGGGAGATGTACTAGTCGCTGCAGTGTTTGCTGCTGCTGCCTGCGCAGTAGTCATCGGCGCTGCAGCCGCTACTGCTCCCTGGCGCGCAGCCTCCCTGCTGGCAACCTCGTCTAGCTTAATGTCAAACCCTTCACCTCTGTCTTCGGGGAAGACAAAATTAGGTGCAGCCTCATCAACAACCATTGGCTGTTCGACATCTATAAGCGGTGTTGCTCCTGAGCGCACATCTGCTGGAATATCTACTGCCGGCGTACTTTCTTCCTGCAGGTAGAACGCATCTGGAAATTGTGGAGCAGGTGTTGTTCCTGGTGCAGTGCGCTGTTTGCTTTCTTCGTAAGCCTTAAGGGCAGCGCTCGTCATGCGACCAAAGTCGCCGTCAGCACTGCTAATTTCTTTGCCACTGCGTGTGCGATAAGTAGGCGCTAGAAATCCCTGTTCGATTAAAGCCTCTTGCGCTGCTTTTACTGACGCTTTGTTTTTCCTGTTCAGTCCCTCGATGCGCTCATCTGGAACTGTTACGGACTCTGCAAGGTTAATAGAGTCAACGATCTCATCAGGTGCTAAATCAGGGATAGTGCGCACCATGCCGAACCGAGGGTCATCTGGATTAAGACCTACGTTTCTGGGCTGCACTTGCAAGGCAGATGGATCGTCAGACATAAACGACCCTGTTAACTCAACATTTGGCACCTCTGCAGGCATTGCATCCGCAGTAATAATTTGCTTGTCGAGATCAGGCAGCCCCAGCAATCCAGCCTGCATCGCTATATTATAATCACCAGCTGTTTGCAGATCAGCAGCTACAGCATCGAGGCTTCTTTGCTCTTCAGCAGCTTGGTCCAATCCGATTTGCTGCAACATTGCCTGCTGCTGCTCACGCTCTGCTGCTTGCGCTAACCCAGCCTGTAGCAACTCTTCGCCGACCTGCTCTGCGCCAAACCGATCGGCACCTTCCTGCTCGCCCTCCATTTCTGCAAGTCGCAACTGCAGCAACAGATTGCGCATTGTATCTTCGTCTCGCTCTGCCCCGAACGATCTTGGTACGCTCAATGCGCGTGGGTCGACCCTGCTACCCCGCAGGAGCGATAGCGCAGCCATCTCTTCAGGAGTTGCCATAGTCTTCTCGCTTTCAGAACTGTTGCATCAACGGATACAGCTGTTGCATCAATGCCTTTTCATCATCGCTTGCCTGGAAATACGCAGCCAATAGCTTTGTTTTAGGAATGTCTCCCAGCAACTGACCGATTGCACCCTGTGCAGCTGTGCCTTTTCTCTTTTTACCCTTTAAAGCATCACCAAATGATGCGCCATCCTCACCGATAGGTAGTTGCAACGCTGTCTTAGCCATGCCCATAGGCACATCATAAAGCATAGTATTAGCCAGCTTAGCGTCCATTTGGCGCGCCAGGCTTGGAGAGTATCTTGTCGGAACACCGCCGTATCTTACGATTGCCATCTTTGTATCCTAACTTGATAAGAACTTCATAGCCTGACGATTGGCTTCGTTATTGTAAGCCTCGTATTCAGGCGATCCTGGTTCATATAAATCACGCTTCTGGCGAAGTGCTGCAACAGCATCGCTGCCAAACCCATACTGACCGGAAAGAGCCGCTGCATCTGCAGCAGCTTTGTCTGCAGCCGATGTCGCAGCGGTAATGTCCTCCCTGACGTACTCCATTTGCTTTCCTGCTTTTTGTAGACCAAGTCGCGCCAACGCTTCTTCCACTTGCAATCCAAGGTTGGTGGTCTGCCTGCCTGCCAATCGAGCTGACTCTCTAGCCTGCGCTGCTGCTGCACCAGAAGCACCCAACTGCGCAGCGCCGAGTGTCGACAGCATCGATGCAGCAGGAACGCCCATAGCTGACCGCATCAAATCTACTGCCTGCTTTTGGAAAGCGAGCGTCGACTCCGCAGAGCGATCGAATGCGCCCTGCTCCTGCATGCGTGCGGATTCGAGTTCACCTTCCAGCTGCTCTTGCTGCCTGCGTGTTCCTTCAAGGCTTCCAGCAACACGCCCCTGACCTGGTCCTGTCTTTTGGCCTAGATAAGCACCTGCAGCACCACCAAGCTGGCTGCCGAGCGCAATACCGCCTGCCGTACCACCAGGAATAAACGATCCCGCAATTCCTCCGAGAGTACCGCCAACCAGTGCGCCTGTCCCGTAACCTGCCGCCATTCTATTTTCGTTAGCCATAACTACCTCGCTAGATCCATCTTGCCGATAATATAAACATTAACACCCGCCTGATTCCAGAACACATCTGCAGCATTTCCTGTTGCCGCTGTAATATTAGCCGACAAACCTGAATTCATAAGCATGTAGAACAAGCGAACCTCGATAAACTGCTCAAGGCCAGCTGTCTTCGGAGCGCCCTCTGCTGTGCCTGTGTTTACCGCAAACGCTGCATTTTGCCGATCATGCGTGCCGTCAAAGTGAACTTGCCTACCAAAGTACACCGGACGACCCTGGGGTGCCCACCCTCTACCCGTAACACCTGTCTCGAAAACAAGCGGTACAGCGTACATTTGCCCCTTTAACAGACCAGTGGTGCCCACTGCGCCTAAGTTAAAAGCATTGTAAGCAATCTGCTGGTAGGTCTTTGTTTGTGTCTTAATACCGGTACCGAGGCCAACACCAACCTGTAGTTGCCTTTGCTGTGCGGTAGCACCAGGTGTTGACGTGTCGACGTGCCGAATAGGATCGAAACCTACGTCGACAAGAACATGGTGTATGGTGCCTGGAAACGTAATCGGAATAATTGCTCTGTCAAAGAACCAAAAAGCCGAAGGACTACCACCGGGGGCGTCGTTTTGCTCCCAGTAAGTAGCGTTTGTCCCAGTGCAAATAGCATCTGTCTTTAGAAGATTTACATTCCAGCAGAAGTAAGAACTATCTTGCGATAACTGTTCTTTGGGTTGCGCAAAGTTACTAGGCGATGAGTTGTGCGTGTATCGATCAAATCTTCCAGCGTGCAGTTGGTCTTGAAACTTTTGATCGAGTGTTTCGATATGGGTTTGCAAACCCGTCGTTCCTGCTGCTCGGATCGTCGCTCCTGCTGCAGGCGCTGCAAGTGTAACGCTATCATTGTTGCGATTGACATACGCTGCGCCAGGACTGTTCTGGGGATAAGCATTGCTTGCATAGCTTAGCGCCATGTCACGCTCTACAATAGGATGGCTAAACACTAACCGCACAACCAACGCATTGTCTCCTGCTACATCAGCAGATGTGTATTGCAGCTGGTAAATGCTATAAGGGTTTATGTTAATGTTTAGGTCGCGCAGCATCTTCGGGTTGCCGCGATTAATAGGATTAGCCAGCTCAGTCGTTTCTATGGCTAAAGATGCAACAACCTCTTTGTCATTGTCGCGCGCCTGGTTGTTGTTCTTCGTTAACACGGACAGTTCGATGTTGGCTGCGTTGTCGTGACTGTTGGCAGAAGCATACCCCGCAGTGCCACCCGTATATTGTATTTTCTTAGATGTGTTTGCTGTATCAAAACCGATAGATATTGCCTCAAGCAACACAGTCGGTGTGTTTATGTCTAAGTCGATATTATGGAATGGTGTTCCTTGCGCCCTAAGGTAGCCGCCCGTAATTGACGGCAGATACTCTTGCAATGGGGGTAACGAGAACCGCCAAGTCAACGGAGCGGCATCAGTGCCCGTTGCCCTGTTTAAACTGAACGTCATGCTAAAGCGAGCACGCTTATCCTGACGCTGATCTACATCGATGCTGCCAGATAAAGCTGTAGCAACCTTTGCCAGATTGCCCTGTGTGTGTGCGACCTCTAACTCTACACCCAATGGCAGCTTCTTATCGTCAGTTATCTTAGCCATGGATCGTTTCCTTGTAGGTCACGACAAAGGTCGGGTGACCAGGCATTTTAGTTTGCGGCACATTGCCGTTCCACTCAGCTGCACCACTAACGTTGTCAGATTCTGCAAACGCCAGTCTAAATCGCACACGAGCAAACTGATGAATCGGTATATTCAAATCAGTTCTTTCTAAAACCCAAACGCTTGCTGCAGCGCCTCCGGTCATAGAAACCGGCAGTGCTGGAAGCATATCATCGGTAGGCGCTGTCTTAGGCGACATCAGCGGCACTAAATGGTAGTTTGAATCATAATCATGCAAATGAAACTCTTTGGAGTTATAACGACGATCCTCTGGAGTTGTGCGATTATCTGTATCGATTAGGACTTGTAGCAAACTGCGTTGCGATGACGATTTGTACATAGCGATTGGGTACCAATTTGAGTAACCATCGATATGCACTGCAATGCTATCAATAATAACAGGTCGATCAAACACCGTACTGCTTGTCCAGATGCCGCCGTACCCAGCCGCAGGCTGCAAGTCTCCAGACGCTGCTCTTCCTGGTTCTATGCCTTTTGCCCGCCACGTTGGTGTCGTGTTGTCACTGGACGCATAGAGCCACGGAAACCCTTCTATAGCTCCAGCTGCTGCGGCAATATTCGTAATCATGTGCGCCTTCAGTACCATTGATTGTACTGACCTAGGCTTGGCAATGTCATCAATGGGTACATTATTGGTGCGCTCTATGACATCGGTTACAGCATTCTGTATGCGATCTCCGTCAATCGTGCTTCGATCGCTAAACTGCTCTCTGGTAATCTTGCGAGTGCTCATACTGCCACCTCGACACCTACAGTCACATTGTTATGCGCACGGCTTGTTTCGTCCAGGCAACCTGTTGCTGTGCAGTTTCCAGCCGCACCAGCATTGTTAATAACAAATCCATTGCCCTGTGCGTTGTAGAAATAACACCCTATTACCGAAATGTGACCACCAGACTCTACGCTTATGTAGCTGTCAGATGCCCCTGTCTGCTGATTTTCGCTTTTAACAATAGCTGCACCAATAAGCACTAACTTGCCTGTAGCTGTTACGTTAATTGCTGGCGTGTTTCCGTCGCACACAAAAGTGCCACCTCTTATGATGGATGATCCTGACACTACAACTTGTGATTCGACTGACGATCCTGGCGCTAAAACAACAACACCCTGGGGCTTCTCTAGGCTAAATCCAGTTCTACTACCTGCACCCGCAAAGAAGTTATTGTTGCTGTTCTTTGTTTCGCGCACGCTGTCTTCTCGAAACACAACCTCAGAACCAAGTGCGTCCTTAATATCAAGTTGGTTTAGCGCTTCACGCTGTTCAATCTGCAAGTTAGCAGTACTCATCTGCCTTTCCTCCTGCGATTGCCGACTTCAAGAACTGTCATCTTAAGGCGCTCAAAACTAATGAAGTCTGCCTTGTCATCGGCAAACCCGTAAATCATTGCAGCAAGCTGCTCGCCTCTGGCGCTCTGGCTTGTGGCGATTGTGTTTAGCTCCTCGCTGTCTATCAAATAACGCTCTGATGCTGACGATGCTCCGCCGCTATACTTAGGAGTTGCATCAGAGGCGTTTGCGAAAAGCCTTTTGCCGCTATTAGCCATGCGTTCCCGCACTGTTTCGATGTCCGCTGCGCGCTTGTTGGCAACCGTAGGCGATGTGTAATCTGGATACTGGCCAGATCTCAACTTGTGGTCGCTACTCAGGAAGGTATTGTACAAAGAGCCATTCGGCGATCCGTGCGTAATTAGATCAGCATACAAACCACGAGATCTAATCTGCACCCCTTGATCCAAGCCTACTTGGCCTGAGCGATAGCCCCACTGCACACTGGTTGCTAGGCGATTATTGTTGGTGCTGTTGGCTGTAGCGTATCGATGGATAGGCTCCCATACATACCCCACGATATCCTTGTAAGTCCCGCC
>CEQR01006428.1_pt1 | contig 12950 bp, 13 predicted proteins | sample 530901 | NCBI WGS metagenome assembly CEQR01 (sample SAMEA2621085, study PRJEB7988) | marine metagenome | isolation source: saline water (ENVO:00002010), including | reverse complement strand
ACCCCCTAAAGCTGTACTATCTTTAAGTTTGTTTTCTGATATAAATAAAATGTAATTTGCCATCTTAGTCTGTAGTATCTATTGAATCCTCTAATTTTTCAAATCTTTTTTCTTCTTGTTTGTAATTTGCAAGAGCTTTATTATAGAAAGTATCTAATTCTTTATATTCTGATGTAGGCTCCATTCCTAATTTTTTAATATTTTGAAATAATGTATCAAGAGCATCTTTCATGTCCTTTAAAGTGTTTCTTAATTTTATTATAGATACACCAGCTGCTGAACGACCTTTTGATGTAGGTTTTTGTGTTTTTCTGTATGCGTCATTTGCTTCATCAAACCTTTTACGAGCAAGTTTATAATCTTCTACTCTTTTATTATTTTGAAAAATCAAACTATCAAATTGTCCAATTTTTGTTAATGCATCTTTGTATAAAGATGTAACGGTGTTTTTGTATCTTGTGACTGTCTTAAAATCTTTTAACTCTATTTTTTTAGGCTCCTCTACTTTAGGTTTTTCCTGTATGTTAAACTCACTAAGATTCTTGTAAAATTTTTCTTTTTTATTCATTTTTTTTTAATTTAATCCGCCTCTATTCGGCATGTTATATGGTATTCTACTTACTTTTTTATCGTTTGCTTTTGGTCTAAAACCTCTTGATCTAGCCTCTACTGTTCCTACTATGTCTGTAGCGTCTGTTATTTTTGTTCCTGTTGCTACCCCTAATTTATAAAAATATATTTTTCTACGCCAAAAATGAGAACAGTTTTTTCCTCCCTTATAAAACCAGATACTGTAAGTGTCCGCACCTCTAGGACCGAATCCAGGATTAACCGGTATACTACCCATCATTAATATATCTTCCTTACGATATACCTTACCTGCAGCCATCATTTTCTTACAAAACTCCCTTCCGTTTCCAGGATTTCTACCGGCAGCATATTCGTATCTAACTTTATACAAGTTAAAATCTCTGTCAATACCATCTTGTTCCGACCTACTACTTGGTCTTGCTGTTCCTGTTGTAGTTTTAAATTCGTATCTAGCTATATCGTTTAACTCATGTTCAAAATCAAAATCTTCATGCTCATCATCTACCTTAGTATCTGCAACTAATGTCCATTCGTTCTCATCTATTTCTTCTCCATGTGTAGCTAAGAATTTATCTAACTCACTAGCTTGTATAGGAACACAATTAGGCACTTTTCTACCATCTTTTATTTTATGTCCAATAGGTTCGTATCCACTCTGACATGGATTAGGACTTATCATTTCTTCTTTACAATTACACTCTCCAAGATCTAAGTCTTTTATCGTATCATGGTCTTTACAAGGCATGTAATATTCTTTACCATCTTGCGTATGTATATGATGTCCTTCACAACCTATTCTTTCTGCTTCAGCCTCCGCTTCTTCTATTGTATCAAACAAAGGTAATTCAATATTATCTGTAACAATACTACCTACCTTTGCAAACTCTTGTTCTTGTCCTGCTTCTAACGGTGGTAAACCTAATTCTTCTCTAATTTCGTCTGTAGTCATTACCTCTTTCATATCCTCTAAAGTAAATTTAGAAGTAATAGGTTTATTTTGTATAAATTCAATAGGTAACGCAATATTGTTTACATCTAATATTTTACTTATACATTTTAATATTGTATTTTGATAAGGTTTTACTACAGTATTTAAATATACCTCAAACGCACTGTTTAACTCATCTGCATTATTACCAAGTCCTGTATCGTTTTTAATACCCATTAACATAGGAGAAGTAACTCTGTGACCTGTAAGTATATTTTGTACTAAAAGTTCCTGTAACGCAAGGTATTGTTTGTCTGCGTTAGCTACAGCTATTGGTGTTATTGTAGGTGTCTTAGTTTGATCGTCTGAGAAAGTTAATACAAACTTACCACTAGCTTTCGCACCTGTAAATTTATTCTTTATACTATTTTCTATTTGAAATCTTTCTTGCTCTGTAGGAATACCATTGGCAAATGAAATAAAATAACTACCACTAAATCCATTTTCTATATTTGATAAGTGAAATTCTGCAACTCTTTGATCTATTAAAGCCCAATTACAAGCGGCTGTATAATCCGGTGTGTAGTATATGTCCATATTAGGACTGTATGTTCCGGAATACATGATTTGACTAGGGCTTGTTCTGTCATTCATGTTAAATGCAGGTACTTTATGAGGTTTGTTTTTTCTAGTGTTACTCCAATCAGAACAAACATAATAATATTCTACTCTACCTAATTTATTAGGTTTACCTGCTCTTATTCTTTCTACAGGTACATGATATATTTCTGCTATTTCTGTTCTAGTTTGATTCCATATAATGTTAATAGCAAAACCTCCCTGTAGTTTGTAGTCAAATGCTAGTTTCTTAATAACCTCATGTAGTGTTTCGTTAGAATTTGCCTGTGCTAAAAATCTTCTTAATTTAGCGTCAGCGTCTACATTATCATTCTCATCAATCATAATACCTTCACCTGCAATCATATCAGATGTAGCGTTTATAATTGCCGCATGAGTACTAGAATTGTAATATAAATCTATAAGAAATTGAGGATATAAATTTGCCCAGTTTTCTGTACCATACTCAATCCAATCCTTAGATATATTTTCTATAACTTTTGGAGCTGTCTGTGTTTCTAAATTTATATTTAATATCTTATCCATTATATATTATTTAAATGTGCTTGTAAATTAGAACGATCAGAACTAGACAATACAGTATTTGTTATTACTATTTCTTTACAAATTCCATCAAATGCACCTAATAACCTATCTAAATTAAAAGTTTCGCTATTTTCTATTTCAGAATCTTGTTGTACTCCGTTTAAATATGCACGACAATTACTACTTCCGTCACGTTCAAAACCTATATTAAAAAAAGTACCTGTACTAATACTTGTATCGTAATTCATAGCAGAACCCCCACCTATCTTTGCACGTAATTGTAAAGTAGAATGTACCCTAAAAAAATCATCGTCTGAAGCTCCTGTTGCATCGTTAAACATTACATCGTTTGCACCTGAACTTATAGTATCAAACTTTAATCTTGCATAAAAAGCAAACTGTCCTGTGAAATTAATTTGTGTAATATCTAATTTATTGTTACCTGTACCTTCTATACCCCCTGTTGCTGCGTCAAATGTAAACCTTGTTGCAGCACCTGTTGCGTTATTATTATTACCGGACTGATCACGCCAACCATGCACAGCGTCGTTATCTTCACAAGCAGTACCATCACTTTCGGTAATATCTGTATTATTTTGCAACCAAATTGTTAACCCTGATAAATTACTTGGATTCCAAGAACTATTAATATAATACCTACCTAAAGAATTTGTAAGTCCCAGTTTCATTATAGTGTATCGTTCTTATAAACTAATGCTAATCCTGTTCCTGATAATGTTATTGCTGTAAAGTTAAGAAACAATGTTGTACCTGCAGCATACGTTCTATGTAAATCTGCATCTGTTCCTGTTACATTACTACCTGTTGTTATAGCAGCTATTGTAGTTTCTACAGGAAAGTGTACTGCATAATAACTAACACCAGTAACTGCTGCTATAGCGTCTGTATCTTCTATTATTGTAACTGCTCCCTTACCTAATTGTTCTCCTAATAATTCTTGTGTACTATCCATAATTTTAATTTGTATATAAATAATTTGTTTGTGTTGTAGGTTCGTATTTTGAATATCTAACCTGTTCCGATCCTACTGTTTCTTGTATATATAGTTTTCCTTCTTCTACCTTACCTCTTACAACTCCGTTATTATCATTTACTGTTAATGTTTCTGTTTCAGAGTTAGGTGCGTTTGTATCATTTACAGCAACCGTACCATTCCAAGTAACTTCGTACACCTCATACTTCCAAAATCCGTAAGGTTTGAAATTTATATTCCCTGTAAATATATTCTCAGAAGTGTTGTGTGTAAAGGTATTTTTAACATATCTTTCGTTAGTAGTACCTTTTGTTCCGTATGCGTATTTTATATCCCCTGTCATATCACATATAAACTTAAATAAATACCTTACTTTATTTTCTAATACAGATGTATTAATTCTCCTTTCTTCTAAACTTAAGTATGTATCTATATTACTCCCGTAAACTCCTGTTATCATAATATATAAAGGGAATAATAAGGATTTATTTGTCTTTTGTAGTCTTAGAGGTACTTTTTTTAGTAAAATAGTCCTTGAGGCCTAACGGCTCTACTTGATTTGATCTAACGGTGTCTAAGACTATCGTATAACCGCCTGTTGATATTATATGTCCTTTGTATTTAGATTTTAATGTATACATAATAATTTTTTAAAGTTAAAAAAAAAGGGAGTTATTACACTCCCCTTTTTAAATATATAAAGTTCCTTATGCGTGTATCGTTGTTAATGTAAAGTTATCAAAAGGAACGGAAGAATATTGTCCTAACCTTAGACAAGGAAAGCTTTCTTGTGCTGTAAAGGTTAAATCGTATCCATTCATGTCACCAAATGCTGCTCCGGAATTAGCAGTACCTGCAGTTAATTCACATCCGTTTTCTACTCCAAACGCCCAGATCTCATTTTTACCTCCTGTTTGTTGATGTAATTCTACAAATATAATTAATCTGTTTTGTGCTAATAGTTTAATTTCGTTTCTATCATCTAGTGTTAATTTGTGAAGCTTAAGGTTAATAACGCCTTCATAAAATACAGTACCATTTTCTACTGACGCAGTTATAGTTTCTACCATACTTGCTTGTCCTTTTGGTATCTTGTATCTATAATAACCATCACTATACCCTCCAGCTCCTGCAATTTGTGTCAAAGCACCGGATGAATGTGTAATAGTCAAATCTTCATGTTGTGCAAAGTAAATGTTCTTTACACCACCCATGATGTCTTTACAATCCAATCCTCTACTTCTAGTTAATTCACAAGCCATATTGTTATAGTTTTAAAGGTTAATATTAGTTTACTCTTACAATGTCTCCTCCCTGAGCATGTTGCGTACCTCCTGTAAATCTAACAACAACTCTTATGTTATCTGATCCATCTAAAGCAGACATATCTAACATTCTAATCTCTGCATGGTCTGATACTAAGTCAGTTCCAAAGAATAAGTTAGAAGTTTGAGCTGCTATAAGTCCATTGTCTACCATACCTGGAAGTACAGCGATGTTTATTCCATTATACATTGGCTTAAATCCATCTCCCATGTTGTAAAGTCTTTCATATCCTAAAGCTGCTTGATTCTCTAAGTATAATCTGTAAGAAGATACACTCATATAGATATATAAATCCTCTTTAGTATATACAGCAGAAGGAATGTTTTCTGTAACCTTAGCTAAATTCTCATCTATATTTGCGTTTGTAAATGCAGTACCTGCACCACCTTGAGCATCTACCTCAACAGAAGTACCATCTCCGTTTAGGTTTAGGTTTATACCATCAAATTGTCCAGCGTTTGAGCTGTTACCATCCCATATATTAGTTTCCACATGATCTGCAATAACATCAGCTAAGTGTGAAATAACAAATGCTGTAAAGTCAGCAGACATTCCGTTGTTAGAAGCTCCTGCTCTCATTTGTGCTGCTTGCCAATCTGCTAATAAATCTTTTTTACATAAATCTACATTAATTTGTAGCTCTTTTGGATTAAGTACTCTTTCTGTCAATGTAAGTGTACCAGCGTCTGTAAAGTCGCAAGTAGCGTCTACAATAAGTCCAGAAGTAGCAACCTTTGTAATGTTTCTCTTAAATTTTACATTCTCTAATACAGTCAAAAACTCCATTGACTTACTAGACTTAAGGGCTGCTGCGATATACTGACCAGCATGTTCCCCTGCGTAATTACTTGTAATTGAAAATCCCATCTCTTTTTATTTTTTTTAGTTATTATTCAAGTTATACATAAATCTTTCTTTAGCGCTCATATCTTTATACGCTTTGTTAGATTTTATTTTGTTAGTTTTAGAAAATTTGTTTGTTGTAATAGGCTCAGCGGCAGGTTTTGCCGATAATTCTACAACTTGTTTCTGAAGATCAATAGTTTCTTCCTCTAAAGTTTCTTTGTATCCTTTTAATGTTTCCATTTCAGCAGATAACTCAGATAATTCTGTTTTAAACTCAGAAAGTAATTCAGATACTACATTAGAAACCTCACTAATAAGTTCCTCTTTGTTAAACTCTATTTCCTCAGTAGTTTTGATTTTTTTAGGATGTCTAGCTTCTGTAACTTCCGAAGGTTCTTCTACTTCTTCAATAATTTCCTCTTCCATTTTTACATCATCTTCATCTTTGTAGTCCTCATCCTCTTTACCTGCTTCTTCTTCTTCCGGATCTTCTTCCTCTTCTTCCATGATTTCAGCAACTTTACCTTCTTCCTCTACCTTAAAAGATACACCATCTTCTATTTTATATTCTCCTTCCGGTAGTGGTATAGTCGTACCATCTTCTGTAAGAACGGAAACATCAACACCAGCTTCTAAAGCGTCTGCGCTTGATACTATTGTAGTACCATCCTCTAGTTTAGCCTGATACTCAAGTGTTACCTCAGTTTCTTGGCTTAATCCTAAAGCTTTTAAAATTTGTTCTTTGATTTCCATAATAAATATATTTGTTATAATATATAAAGGGAGTTTTTTTGTGTTATTTGATTTTCAAAATACTTGCTAACGCTTCTAACACTTCTTCATCTGTAAATTTAGGCTTACTTAACGCCTCCATTTTATCTACAAAGTATCCTTCTATACTCAAACCTTTTAATTCTCCTTCTTTTATCCTATTCCACATGTCTTCATTATCTATTTTCATTTTAACAAACCATGTTCCATCCGGTAGATCAAATCCATACAGTTTTGACTTGTCCATATCCCCTTCCTTTATCCAACTTTCTATCGTTACAACACCTGTAACCTTACTTTCATGTTGATATGTCGCCTTATGATGGTTATTATACCTTAAATACATCTCTGAAGCCTGTCTTACAGTATCTTTTGAAAAAAATACATAATAATCTTGGTCTGTATCAGCATCGTACCTATAAATTTGTTTGTTAGGTATAAGCGCAGGACTTACTAACATTCGTTTTTCTTCATCTACCTTTGCAAGGGTAAGATTATTCTTAGATTTATCAAAATATACAAAGTCTACCTCTATTGCGGGATCTGTAACTAATGAAATAGCGTCTATTGCTAAGTCTTTGTTGTCTTCACTAATTACTAACTCAGTAATCTTATGATATTTCTTTTTTTTCTTTTTCTTTTTTGCCATAATTTTATATTAAATTGTTGATCGTCTATTTATATCAGCCATTTGTGCTTGACTATCCGTTATTTCTGATTCTACTACAAACGCTTTTACAGGCTCAGGCTTAAATCCACCTAATGTAAATGCTCCTGTACTAGCAGGTTGCATAGGTGGAGGTGGAGGTGAAGTAGTATCTGTTGTAGCTGGACTTCCACCAGATAATATTTTACGTATTTGTACAGCAGAAAAGGCTCCTGCTAGACCTGCTTGTATAAATGGATACCCAGGTATAAACGCTGCAATAGGACTTTTTTGAGCTGTTGTAAATGCGTTCTGTACCCCTTCTATACCAGATATTGTTGTAGCTGTAACTGCTGCAGCCTTACCTATTGTAGATTCCTGTCCTGCGATTTCTCCTATTAAAGCTAAACTATCTTGTGTTATAGCTTTTTTAGCATCTGCTACAGATTTTTCTAATGCTATTTTATCCGCTGCTTCTTTTTCTCTTTGTGCTTTTGTTTCTTCTTGTTCTTTCTCTCTTGCTTCTTTACGTTTTTCTATACCTTCATTAAATTTTTCAAGTTCTCTATCTACTATTTGATCGAATAAATCTGCTTGTTGTTTATCAAACTTTTCTTTAATTAACGCTTTTTGTTCTTCAAAGTTTTCAGCATCTTTTATAGCACGTAAAGCGTTTTTTCTGTCTTGTTCTATTTTCGCTTCTGCTCTTTTGTCATCGTCTTCTATTCTTAGTAACTCTATTTCTTGTTCTAATGTTCTTAATTGTTCTGCTTCTTGTTTTCTTTGTTGTTTTCTTTGTGATCTTCTTTGCCTACTACGTTGTCTACGTTTTTCATCGTCTTGTTCTTTTTTATTTTCTGCGTCTATTTCACTTTGTAAACTTGCTATTCTATCTTTTAAAGAAACTATATTATTTTTTATTTCATCTGAGTTATCACGTAACGACTGCGTACTATTTTGTATAGCTTGTGCTTCTTCATCACTTTTATCTCCTAAATTTTCCAAATCGTCTGCGTTTTGTCTTAGCGCTGCAGAATTTTGATCTAACTCTGAGTTACTGTTATTTAACTCATGTTGTAATCTAACTAAAGCCTTTTCTGATTCTGTATTAGCCTTAGCTAAATCATCTTGTAATCTTTGATTCCTTTTAAATTCATCATTCTGATCTGCTAACTCTCTATTTAGGTTTGCTTGTGCTTCTGCTACTCCATCTGTAGCTGTAGCCCAATCATACACCGCTTTTCCTATTGCTATCAAAGCTACTACTAAAGCACCGATACCAGTAGCTATAATAGCTAACTTTAAACCTTTCATAGCAACAGATGTAAGTTTTATAGCTCCTGTAAAAACTCCCTGTGCTGTAGCTGCTACACCTGTAGCTAATGCGCTTGCCTTTGTTACTACTATACCTACTTTTGATTGTGCTATAGCTAATTTTTCTGCTATAACTCTTTTAGCTGTTGTAGCCATTAATGCGGCTTCTGACATCATACGTACACCCATAGCTATAGAAATAGCCGCTTGTACTTTTACTTGTATCTTTTCTAATTGTTCGCTTTCACTACCTACAAGTGCTAAAGCTCCTTGAGCAACTGCAAAACCTCCAGCTATCCCCTCACCCATTTTCAAAAATGCTTCTGCTTTTTGTTGAGGTTCTAATCCTTCCATTTGTTTTTCAAGAGTTTTGATTTCACTACTAGCGTCTTGTATTGCTGTTGCTAACTTGTTAAAGTCTTCACTCCCTTTTTCTAAACCTTTTATTTCTTCCCGCGCTTGCGCTAATCCTTCTTCAAGCTCTCCTAATGTTTTTACTGACTTTGCTCCCCCTTTTAATATTAATTCTAATTCTACTTTTTCTGCCATATCTTAAAATGTTGCTGCTATTGTTCTATTTATATGTAATTTTACTACTGCATGCCATTGACAATTTACGTTGTTTTGTCCTGTTATCTGTATTTTTAGTGTATATGCTGTGCTTGTATCTATTGTTTGAGTTCCTAAACTTCCTGTTCTACCTAACAACCTGCTAATTTTTGCGTTGTGTGTCATTGTTCCATCATTAGCTGTTCTTATAGTACCATGATATTCGTATGTTTCATAATCACCAGGTGTTCCACTACTACCCCCTGACACTAATCCACTTAACCAAATCTCATATGTCGTTACACTATTAGCTGGTAACAATATTTCGTTTTGTAAAACGTCATTACCTTCTATATACAAATCTACGTCCGATGTACTCGTTGTTTTACCTGAAACTTGTAAAACAGAATATTGTGTTAATCCTGGAGTACCTGTGTTATAACTACCCCCACCTATTGCAAACTCATTATCATGTGTAATTTTACCCTGTGAACCTAAAATTAAACAATTTTTTTTCTCATGATCTATAAGGTTCTTTTCTCCTACTACAAGAACATTATTATTTTTTTGTAATAACTGATTATCACTACCTATTAATATAGTATTTTGAGACTTAGATGTTTTGTTATTATTACCTAATAATTGTGCACTTGTCAAATCTGTATTTCTTTGTATATCAAAATCTACACTATAAGATTGACATATACCTAATTGTTTATTGTATTTATATCCGTAAGCTTCACAAGCTATCTGATTTGCTTGTTGTGCTTTTGTTCCATCTGTAAATATAACTTCTCCATTAATATCTACCTTTAGAGGTTTTATGTCAAATCCTTTTTTAAAATTCATTATCCTATTAATATAAATTCTACACTACTTAACTCATAAGGTTTGTAGTTTATTTTATTTACTCTATATTCCCTATTCTTAATTCTAATCTTATAATAAAACTCAAAGTTTTCTATGTCTGCCGGTGTTAAGTATAGCTGCATATTTACAACTCTTGTATCCGGATTATATAATTCATCATAATAATTAAACCAATATAAATTATACAAATTATCTACTGGTGTGTTTCCTATACTACCTATAAGTCCTATTGTTTCAAAATTGTAATCTTTTGTGCTGTTTGTAGTAGGGATTTCTGTCAAGTGTGAGAATTGTAAAAAATTAGTCCTAGTTTGTTCTGTTTGTCCGTTTTGTGCTGGAAGTTTTATACCTCCTACGTCTATACTTTTTTGTCCTATGTTATACAGTATTCTTGGTGTGTTTTCATACGACAAAAACTCTCCTTCCTTTTCTTCGTTTATAATAGGTATAGTTAAGTCTAAACTAAATTGACTTGCGTATGGTCTTATATATGTAGCACTAAATAATGGTGTTTCAATTTTTTCTTCTCCTTCTAATATTGTAAAATCGATATTTTCTCTTTCTGCCTGTCCATAATCTAATTGTGTTGTTTCTTTATAAACTCCAAGATCATAATCTTTTTTATCATTTTTATATCTAACTTTAACATTCTTTTTTAATGTAAGAGGTTTAGTTTTGTGTTCTGTAATATCTACCTTACTTGTCCAATCAAGTGTTTTATGTGTTATATATTGACTACTTCCTGTTATATACACATCTTCATACGGTTCTATAATTATATTAGTTTGATTATCCTTATCCTGCATAAATATAAGGTTAAACATTGTACTAATACTTTTTATAAAATCCCACTGTTTATGCTTACCTCTTATTGTTTGTAATATAGAGTTAGTTATTATAGCGTCCTGTTGATGTTGTATAAATATACTACCCCCAGGATTGTTACCTTGTCCAAAGTTTGTAGTATCTAAAGTCCCTCCTGGTAAGGTATAATCTGCTGCAACGGCACTTTTAAATTGTGGTTCTAAAGTATCTCCAGCATCTAATATTCTTTGAAAGAAACCTGTATAATTTACAATTCCTGTAAATGTTTGTGTGCTTAAATCTATTTCTTCTTTTACATTTCCGCTACTATCCTTCCAGCACCATCTAAAACTAAATGAACCAGATGAGCTAGAAAAACCGTTTATAGGATAGTCATATGATATATATATAATAGTACCTGCTCCAGAAGCAGTTAATTTGTGATTTGTATTACTCCAAAAACTTGGATTACCTCCTGTATTAATATTTAAAATAGATCCCCAAACTTTAGTAGCTATATTTGTATAACTTGTTGTTGTATTTTGAGATGTATAATTATATGCATTATATTGTGAGTTTCCTACTACTTGCGGTATTTGTTTTCCAAAGTTAAAATCCATATATAACTCTGTAAAGTCTGTACTGTTTAAAAAATCAGATTGATAAGTAAAACCTGACTCATTCATAATTCGATCAAATAGATATTTACAATTTACAAATGGTCTATAAAAATCTTGTAATCTACTTAGTACTACATTACCTCCGCTTATTTGACTATTACCATTCCATTTTACTGCAGGGTATTTTATAGTTTCTGAGGTACGATAACCAGACGTACTAGCTTTTAGGTATGTTACACCTGTTGCTGTTTCTGTAGCAACTATATTAGTTTTTACATACTCATGTTCTAACTCAGTTAAATCTATCTCATCAAACTTTCTATTTTTTAATGTATCTGCAAGTGTTATTGTATCCCCGAATAAATTTACATTGTAACTTATCTCTCCTTCTTTGTTTACTATGTCTATAAGTTTCAAATGTCCGTCAAATATAGTATAACCATTTTCTTTTAATATAGCCTTTGTACGCTTGTAAGGATGAAAACTAAATACGTCATCTTTTACACTTTTTGTTACATCAAATAAACTTGTAAATATTTTATTATTTCGTTTTGTTGCTGGTAATTTAAAAGGTTTACTAAAACTTTGTTTCTTCTCATGTATGTTTTTGAAATCATCTACACTTAAATTTAACGGTATATAACTTTCTTCATATAGATCACAAATAACTTGTCCGTCTTTAAATATATCTACTGTAGGTGCTGTACTTACATTTTCTCTAATAGATATTTCGTTTATTTCTAAATTAGTATCATCATTATTAAAATATGTTAATACAAAAACCATTGTAGAATTTGTAGCTGTAAATGTAAGTGTGTGTGTTCCTATTGCAGAAGATAGAGTAACGCCATTTTTTATAGTATCAAATGTTACACCACTGACTGTATAACTACCTACTGTTCCTATTATAGTAATACCACCTGTTGTTAATCTTGTTATTTGAATATCATAACTTGCACCTACTTGTAAATTGTCTATTTTTTGAAAACAACCTGACGCTCCTAAACTACCACTTGGAGGACTGTCAATAGTTAATTTACCAGAACTTATTGTTGGTACATTTGTTGTTCCAAAACTTCCTCCGGTACTATTAAATTTAGTCCACATATTAAAAGGTAGTGTTGCTTCTAATGCGTCTAACGGCATACTACTAGGATTTGTTACAGTTTGTGTTATAGACGCTACAGATCCAAAACTAAAATTAGAAACATATTGATTAAATACAGGTTGTGATATAACACTATATTGACCTTCAAAGTTTTGCGGGTATAGGATTAATTGTACACTCATTACATTAATTGACTTTTCTTTGTTTTATCTACTTCTATATTAAAAGTATATTGTATTAGTCTGTCATTTGCTTTAGTTTTTCTAGTATGACTACTGTCTGTTATTCTAGCTGGTCTTATATACTTTCGAAGATAACCTTCATTTGCATTGTCTGTAGATCGTTGTTCTAATATATATACATCATTACTATTAAATAATTCTTCTAACCAAATAGCGTCCTCTTCTGTAATAAAATCT
>CEQR01110867.1_pt1 | contig 12972 bp, 11 predicted proteins | sample 530901 | NCBI WGS metagenome assembly CEQR01 (sample SAMEA2621085, study PRJEB7988) | marine metagenome | isolation source: saline water (ENVO:00002010), including | reverse complement strand
ATAAGAAAAGAAATACCGCTTTTCTTTACGAATGTCTGATTCGTGAATTAACAAAGGCAATCATTAAAGAAAACAAGGAGCAGCAAACTGTTGCTAAAACAATCCTGCGAGAGTTTTTCTCCACAGGAAAACCCTTGCGACAAGAACTAGACCTTTACAACTCACTATTAGAAAGTAAAGAATTGTCAAGAGACTATTCTCAACGATTTTTAGCTGAGACTAAAAAAGATTTTGACAATATGGATCGCAAACAAATCTTCAATGAACAGACCGCCTTGATTAATCAAATCAACAAAGCACTTGGTAGCAAGGCTTTTTCAAACTTTGTTCCAAATTACAAAGACTTGGCAACCGTTGGTTTGTTTCTTCAAGATTCAAACATTGTAGCCAAGAAAAGAATTATGCTTGAAGATAAAATGATTTCCCTACTCAGTCGAAAAGAAGAAACCCTAACCGAAATGAAGCACCTAGACAAACTTGAATTTAAAATGTTTGTTGATAGATTCAACAATACATATGAGCACTCGCTACTAAAAGAACAAAAGAACTTGTTGAGCAACTTTATCATGTCTTTTTCAGATAATAGTCTTGGACTCAAGGTTTATTTAAATGAGGAAATAGGAAGATTAAAGGAAGATATATCCCACGAAATATCAGAAAATGCAGATGGTGAACTTTTGGAAAACCTAAAAAAAGTAAAATCAAAACTAGACAGCTATACACAGACTCCAATAAACTCAACTATTGTTGAAGAAATATTTTACATTCAAGATCTCTTAGCGGAGGTAAAAAGAAATGTCAGTTAACATATCAATTAATGGTGGAGATCAACCAACCGAAGCCCCTGATGGTATCAAAATCGAGGTGGTAGAAAAAGACGAAATTCAAGGACAATTAAGATTGAGATCTGCCTTAAATGGTGACTTAATGATTATGGACCACAAAGACATTGATATTGTAATCCAACCAAGTAGTAAAAAAATTGTAGCATTTGCAAAAGACACAATGTCGGATCTAGTCTACGGTGCTGAGTCTAGGTTGCTTGAGTATTTAAGGAAAAATGGATTATTAGTTATTGATTCAATCCAAGGTGGAAACGTATATGGATCCTTAGAGGGAAAATTACATGAGTCTCCAAAAGCGGTTGAAATTACACTTATGAAAATATCCGAATGGATGGAAACTGAAGAACCAGCAATAACAGGTCGTACAGCATATGATGACATGTCTGATGATCATTTGTTATCACCAGACGGAGAATATTCAACCGAACTTGGAGAAGTTCCAGCAGAAGATCAGAAAGGGTCTATCTTGCAACACAATTTATTTGCACCATATCTATATGGAAGATACACATATGAGTAAACATAAGCTTATAATGGAAAACTGGCGGAAGTTCCTCATCGAAAGCGACAGAGGATATCGCACCACAACACCTGATGGTGACGATGTATATTTGTATCATGAAAAATCAGGACCAACAGATAAGAATCAAAGACTTACTTTGTACACAATTGATCCCGATGTTTTTGGCGGAGAACAGCTCGACCTTGAACTTTTAACCAAAGCGCAAAAAGACATTGGTAGTATTTTTCTTTTACCAACTAGAGGACCTTGTATACCTGAGACTTATCAGGTTGGAGCAGTCCACACTGCTCCAGAATTTGACCGACAAGGATATGGAACTCTACTCTATGATCTTGCTTTCTTAGTCGCAGCAGATAGAGGCTGGGGATTAACCTCAGACAGAGATACAGGTACCAAAACAACTGCTAGTGGTATATGGGCTAACATAACAGCAAACGACGCCAAATACGAAAAAAGAAAAACCCGTGTGGTTGATTTAGAAGATCCAAAATTTACTGATGAGCAGAACGATATGTTAAAACGCGCCCTCGGTGCACCAGAAGGTGTAACAAAAGTTGGCGGAAATAGCAGATTTGATTATAACCAAAGAACTCTTGATCCAGATGACGATTGTAGAAAAGCTGCTTATGGCGGAAAAAATGCTGCTAATCATAGTTTTGCTTTGAGAGACACAACAGAAATTAAAGCTGCATATGATAAGATGGCCTCTGCTCACAAAGCACTTATGGAATTGTTGAATGAGCAAGATCCATCAACCGAAGATGAACTGGAAGATGGAAACACTCTTGGTCGCAATGCCCAAGCTATTACTTCGGTGATAACTGATAGAACCTCGGACAACTTCGGCGACAGATACTCGGGAGCGGATGAATAAAATGAAACTTTGGAAACCATTATTTATTGAAAACAGTAAGATTCCTGTGTGGTTATCTTATATTGCTCCGATTGATATTGGTGCAATTACTCTTGGTCCAATCGTTATCTCTCGCGATGAAATGTCAGAGATAACAAAAAGACACGAAACAATTCACTATCAGCAATACATTGAATTAGCTTTCATTGGATTTCCTATCTTATATCTTGTGTTCTGGTTGAACAATCTATTAAAAGGTCAAGATGGAGATACTGCTTATTATAGCATTCCATTTGAAGCAGAAGCCTATGCTAATGACGAGGACGAAAATTATTTAGAAAATAGAAAGAGGTATTCTTGGATTTATTACACTTCATCCTAGCCTCCTATGGCATGACATTCATTATCGTTCACGGAAAAATATTTGAAGATATAAGGCCAAAAAAAGACTATTCCAAAAAATGGAACACTCTTTGGAACTGTCCTTTGTGTGTAGGTTTTTGGGTTGGTATATTTTTAATGTTGCTTTCTCCACATACGGAACTATTTAGCTATAGCTATTCTTTTGGGAATGGTTTTGTGCTTGGCTGTATTTCAGCTGGGACATCTTATTTGATTTCGGTCTTAGTCGATGATTTTGGACTAAGGCTATCATCGAGACCAGGGGGTGAATATGTCGATGATTAGTACACGCTGGATGTTACAACCAGTGCGTCGCTGTTGCAGCGGCTCTTAGCTCGGGCCGGTAACGCCGGCCCATCTTTCACTTTTGTTTTGGAGAAATAGAATGAAAATAAACAAAAAAACACTTAAAAAAATTATCAAACAAGAATTGAACAACTATCTTAATGAATCAAAAGATAGTGTCATGCTTGGTGCAATGGCAGCAAGTATGTTTGGGTTAGTTAAAGTGTTGAAAGAATATAATAGATTATATCCTGTAGACTTTAATGAAGATGAAGTGATTATGACTTTTGACAAAAGAGACAAGACCAGTATGGAAATGTTGCAGGAAATAAAACCAGAATTAAATTCTATTGATTCAGATTATTATACCACATCTCAGGACGATTCTTTTAAGGTTACAATAAACATCCCAATTGCAGACTATGCAAAAATTGTACAACAAACAAATGAAGATCCACTTAGACTAGAAGATAAAAATGAGCCATTGTGGAACAAAGTTCAACAAATTGACTTAGAGTATAATCCAGAGTTAGGATATAAAAGTAAGGAGTAAATATGTCTAAAAAATTATTGAGAGAGTTTCATGCTTTGTGTCCTGATGGTAGATGCTTGGATCTTTTAACTGAGAGAGAAAAGAAAGAAGTTGTAGAAGAGGGAGTTGTTTACTTAACTGGTCGTATACAAACTGCCGATAAGAAAAACGGCAATGGCCGAGTATATCCAGAAAAAGTCCTAAAAAGAGAAATGGATAACTATATGAAAGTAGTTAAAGATAATCGTGCGACTGGTGAGTTAGACCACCCAGACGATTCAGTTATTAATCTTAAGAATGTTTCTCACATGGTTACTGATTGTTGGTGGGAAGGAAAAGACGTTATGGGTAAAATTAAAGTTCTTGATACCCCTAGCGGAAGAATCCTTAAGGACTTAATCAATGCAGGCGTAAAACTTGGTATCTCCTCTAGAGGGTTGGGTTCGGTTAAAGAATCTATGGGTGTTACAACTGTGGAAGAAGATTTTCAACTTATCTGTTTTGATATCGTATCAGAACCATCAACACCAGAGGCATATGTTTATCCAAAGGACGACCAAGGAAAAAAATCTGTAACCTTTTCAACGAGACTCAGAGAGCAGAGAGAAAACAATATAGACAATCTATTTAAAAAGATTCTTGGAGATTAAATGAACAAAGAACAATTAAAAAAAACATTAAGACCACTTATAAAAGAGTGTATTAAGGAAGTTATTTTTGAAGAAGGTGTTTTATCAGGTATTATATCTGAAGTTGTCAAAGGCACTGGTGGGCAAAATTTAGTAGAATCTAGGGGCCCCATGGACGCTATGACTGGTGGGTATTTAAATATAGAATCTAACAATGAAAATAAACAAGCAAGAATTAAAGAGCAAAGACGTAAGATGCTTGACTCTATTGGAAAAGATGCCTATAATGGCGTTGATCTATTTGAAGGCACTCAACCTTTACGAGAGAGCAGATCAACTTCGCCTCATGGATCTAAAGCTCTAGATGGGGTAGACCCAGGAGATCCGGGAGTAAACCTGTCTTCACTTGGAGTTAATCCAGCAATTTGGTCGAAGCTGGCAAAAGGATAAATAATGGCATCAAACTATACTGTACGACCTCGAAAAAATGAGAGTCCTGAACGTCTTGTGAAAAGATTTATAAAAAAATGTAAAAAGCTCGGTATAATCAATGAAGCTCGAGACCGTAAAGAATTTATTTCTAAATCAGAAAAAAAGAGGATTGCAAGACGTCGAGCAGCAAGAAAGAATAAAAAGAGCTAACTATTTAGCATAAAAGAGGTATTAAGTATGAGTAAATATAATGTTGGATTAAGCAATGTCGGAAGCTATCTAGTTTCTGGACAACCTCACATTAGTCAACTAATTTTGACAACAGATACTAACGAGTCTCAAAGAGTATCTTTCGCTAGCGTAACAAAAACCGTTATTGTCCGATCAACGTACACTTCAAGCATAAGAGTGCATTTTGCTCCCTATACTGCTTCATTTGATTATTCATCTGCTGCATCAACTGCCAATAACTTTGTTACTCTATCAGGTTCTGGTCAAATTGAATTGGATGTAAAATGTAAAGAAGTTTTTATATCGTCACCTGATGCTGCTGGAAATGAAGTAGTTGAAATTTACGGTGAATTAACAAATATTCCGGGAGAAAGAATGTTTAGTTTGGATGGTGTAACTGGAGTGAGTAGCTAATGAGTAAATATAATGTTGGGCTAGGAAACGTTGGATCTTATCAGTCTTCGGGAAAGCCTTGGTTAAAAACTGTTGCATCACTGGCTGATACTGGTACGACATATTTAGAATTCCCAAATGTAACAAAAAAAGTTCGAGTTAAAAATTATTCAGATGCTGGTAGTATTCATGCGGGCTTTGCCGATAATGTTCGAAGAGCTTATGACATGCCAGATAGTACTGGTAAACTTGAGTGTACATTTACTTCTTCATCTGCTTTTACAATTTCTTTCTGGTTAAAGCCGGGACCGGGTGTGGGCACTGTAACTAGGGTTCTAGAGCTTGACGGTGGCCTTTCAAACACTAGATTGCAAGGACATGGCGGCAATGGTGCTATAAAACTATTTATCAATAATAACCCCCAATCCAGTCTTGATCATATGACTGCTCCAAACACATGGTCCCAAATAACTGTTGTAATAAACGGCACAGACAACAAAGTTTATGTAAATGGAGTATTAGCATTTACCAATACGACAGCTGCTGGAGCTTTTACGGGATTTACAATTGGCGCAGATTCAACAAACTTTGACGATGTTTACGACGAAATGTATTTGTTCAACACAGCGTTCACAGAGGCCGAGGCAATAGAACTTTACGCCGCAGGAGCTTATTTTGACCCAAGAGACCATTCTCAAGCGGCAAATTTAGTTTCTTGGTGGGCTTTTGAAGATAATGCTAACAGAGCTTATTTTACTACAAATGATACAATTACAACAATTAACGACCGCATTGGAAGCAATAACTTAACAAAAGGCGGTGGAGGTACTGGTGCTTTTGTAAACGGACGACAGTTAGACACAGCCGTAAACCATCACTCAATTATAATACCTGCTGGTTCAGAGGTTGAATTAGATGTTAGGACAAAATCAATGTTTTTATATGCCTCTGGTTCTACACAAACATTCGACGTTTATGCCTCGTTAACCAACATACCTTCTGAAAGAATGTATGATTTAACAGGCGCAGGAATTGATGTGTAATGAATACGAGAAGCAGGTGGTCACATGTTAGAAGGGAAAAAAACATTAGTCTCTATAAAACAGTCAATAATTTTTAAACTAGGGGGAGACAATGTCTAATTTTGGATGGGCATTTGTAAAAGGCAATCTTGTCACAGGGTCATCTCCTCCTGCAGGATCAGTTCAATTTAATGATGGATCTGATCTCTTCGCGGGATCTAGCGATTTCATCTTTGATAGCAGCAACAAGGTTCTCAATCTAACAGGGACTCTTGAAACTCGAGGTGCCATAAATGTGTCTGGAAACATTGATGTTTCTGGAACAATCAGTGCTAACCAATACAATGTAAACATTGTTAATAGAGACGTAATAAATCTAAGCTCTACTGGTTCAACAAAGTTTGGAGATACAAACGATGACAAACATAGGTTTACTGGTAGTATAGATGTTAGTGCCTCATCAAACCCTGTTAGAGTTGTAGGACTTCAGTCTGGGGCTGGTATTGATCAATCTAGTTATCTCGCCATAAATTCAGATTTCAATTTAATTCTAACATCAGCCGCTGGTGCTGGAGCCGGTGGTGGCGGAACAATTGGAGACGCAGAGGATGGATCTTATGCAGACGGATTATATTCTGACTTTACTTCAACAACAGCCATCGGCACAGCAATTGATAGATTTAATGAAATATTAAAAATAATTGTACCAGGCCCAGCAACAGCTGTTGATAGAATAAATTTTACAAACCAGGCTGGTTTGGGGCCTAAGTTATCTATAAACAATTCTTCAAAACCAGGCGACTATACAGCAGTTGGAAATACTGGGTCTTTTTCTGATTCACTAACTGTTAATTCTCAATATGTATCCTCAACAAACGGTGAAGATTTTAGACTAGGAGTTTACGACGGGGAACAAGATGTCACTGGTGTTATTAATTTCAATATTGTAGAGCAATTAAAAGGTGCTCAAGTAAATTACTCCAATAATGCATTTGGAAATGCCGAGAGCGGATCACTAAAATTATTAGTTAACGGCTCAACTTTGCGCACTTTAGATTTAACAACTGCTGGCGCAGGAAATCCCAATTCAGGATCAGCAACTAGTTTAAATGGAAATGGTTCTGGTTTTCTTGATTTGTCAATCACAGCATCTGCTAAAGATCAAAATGGCTCTGTTTATGATATTTTTCAACATAGAACAGCGAAATATGTTATAGACAAAGAAGATCAGAGAAAAGGTTGGAATTTTGCAAAAATAGAACACCAGTTTGGATCAATTAATTATGTAACCAATTTTGTTCAATGGTTTAATGATGCAGACGCAAGCTCTAATGCAATGGCCGTTCAAAATCAGAGAGTCACATTTACTGGTCTAGGATCTAAATATTTATCTGGTGTTCAATATTTTCGATCTGCTTCTTTGGTCTATAACTCTGAGGTTACAAATTTTTACAAATTTACTTACCCAACAGGCAACGTTTTAACATTCAATAGGACATCGAACATAAATGCTATTGGAGCCCAATCTGCACCTGCAATAGGTGGTAGCGAGAATTTCAACAAGTTATTTGAGATTACTGGAACTACTGCCACTAACGACAACACCATGTTGAATGATTCTACAACATTGTCTATTGGATTAACACACCCTTTTAAAACTAATTTATCCACCACAGGTTCAGTCACAACCAGTGGCATTTTAATATATAATGTCGATACAGCCAATTCAAATTTGATAGAAAATTTTGATCTAGAAGACAGAAGAATTACAAATGGAGCATACGACACCCAAGGAGCTGTCGTTGCCGGTGCAGCCACTTGGGATTCACAAAATCATATGACTTCTTCTGGGGCTTCAGGGCATGAAGATGGATTGTTAATGTACAATAGTCGTCTTTATTCACCTTTGCAGGGTGCAAATGGCGGTAACTTTAGTGCCTTGGCAAATGGCCCAGCTGGTAATCCTAATTATTCAGGAGTTACTGGTACAAAAACATTTTTTAGAAAAGTACAAAATACATCTGGCGCAGCGATTCGTGATTTAAAAATAATTTCTACAAAGAGCACAAAAATAAATAACTCGACCTTGGCAGCTGATAATATAAAATTCTCAGTAAAAATTCCAGGAGATACTGGTTTTATGGATATATCTCAAAACTTTTCCTATGGAAGCGTATCGGATGGCCACGGAGCACTAATCAATGGAGCAACAGATAATGATAATTCTGGTACAACTGACACTGGAAATTCAGATCATTGTATAACTTTTGGTACAGCTTCCATAGCAGATGATGAATATGTTGTTGTAAAGATAGAGGCTGATGAATCTTGGACGGGATACATTGAAACATTACAATTCCAACTTGGAGCCTCTGATGTATCTGCTCCTACCGAAGCGGATGCACTTGATGATATAGATTTGGATGACGCTGGTGGAGAAACCGCAAGGCTTTCTTTTGGAACATCGAACGCTGTTGATGGCTATACAAACGTAGCTGGTGGTGTAGGATCAATGGGAGCAGTAAATTCAAATGCAGCATATACGGATAATAGTGACACTAATCGAGGAGTATTTAAGGCTCTAGAGGTTATGGGCGGTACACTAAATGAAGATGTTGTATCTGATGGAAATAATCACCCTGCTAATTCATTTAAGAATGCTTATACCGGATCATTATTACTTATTGTCAATGACGCAACAGCTAGCACATTGAGTTTGGCTAATTTGAATGCAAACAACAATTTATCCTCAGATACTGGTTTTAGTGTGGGAGAAGTCGGATTTTCAACAACAACAGATAACGTTCCAGACTATACCAAGCCCTATAGGACAGGTACATATAGTATTGGAACTTCACAACAAAGATCTGGTTGGAATTATGCAAGAGTGATTCACAGAATCGGAGCAGCAGACACAGAGACAAACTATGTTCAATGGGTTGTTGATCCATCTGGGTCTACAGATAATACAGTTGTTGGGGATGCAATTATTTCAAACTTTGGACACAGCAGCGTCTACTATCAATCTGGTATAGGATATTTTTCTGCGAATCCAACAGGAAGCTTCTTTTTTACTGGTTCAAATTTTTATTCAAATGTTCACTCCAATGAATCAGCTGCAATTTCATTTCCCACAACGACAAACGCTACAATAACAAACATTAGAGCAGTTGGATCTGGTATAACAACATATGATGCTGGTGGAGCTACCGCTGCGATGCCTGCTCTTAATAATTCAGCTAATTGCGAACTTACCAAGATTACTGTTACAGGATCCGTTCAATATAGTGGAGCTTCTACTTCAATAAGTGGTGGATTGGGAATTTTTACTCATGCAAATGTTTCAGTTAGTGGAAGAGTTTTGCATCCACTAAAAACTGATAGAACAACTGGTACGAGAACAAAAAATGCATTTATGCGTTATTCTGGTGCAATTGGAAGTACAACACTGACAAACAATGAATATTTCAACACGGAAGATTATCGAATTGTATCGGGTAATTATGCTAACCAAGCAGCCCTTACATCCTCCTCAAATACCTGGAACCCACAAACACACATGAATGCCGCAAATGCTCATGGCGATGGATTGGTTTCTGTAAATGGATTTGTAATATCCCCCCTTCAAATTGGAGATGATGGAGATACAAGAAATACTGACGAAAGTGGAGCATTGCAGGCCCCAACAGGGAACCCTGACTACTCAACATTATCCACTGCTGTTCGGACTTACTATAGATTATTTAGATATACCGGAGTATCAACTGTAGCTTCACCAACCTTAACTCTGTATGGTGATGCCACTTTGGTATCAAAGGATGACGCATCTCCATATTATGGCGCTTTAGGTGACAATAAGAGGTGCACTGTTGAGTTGAAGGTGGCATATGATCCAAACTATCCTGGTGCAGATGATCAATCAACTGCTTGGACTGATGTTGGAAAAATAATTGATGGTAGTGAAAATATCAATACTGATGATGGAGCAGGTGTTAGAACGGGTTCAAGTAGTGGAGAAGACGTTTCTATCGATTCAAACGGCTTGGCCCTCTCTTTATCTCTTGGTAGTTATAGAATTAAACAAAATCAATATTTTGTCATAAAAATCTCAGCACACAAGGATTGGTCCGGATATATTTCTAGAATACAGGTAGCGTACTAATGGCAAAGACTAATGTTACATCGACACAGTTTGCTGCGAAGAAGCTGCTTGGAAAAACACAAACTAGACCATCTTTAACAGATGCCCAAGAAGCTTTACCGTCAAACGTTTCTGTCCCCGGGGCTGGTGTATTTGCTGAGACTTTACCTCGAGAACCTGGAACTGAATATTTTACCATGTATTCAGCCTCAGCCGGAAGCCCAGCAACAGTTGAAAGGGTTTATTTTGACCTTGTTGCCATTGGTGACTCTGTTTACGATGCTGATGCATCAAGTGAAGATGGTGGAGAGGCTGGTCAAAATTCAGCTACTCACGCTTATTATTTAAAACTTCCTTCAAATTATGAAACTACCTCCTCCAATCCAAACAGGGGAACGGGAAGTTTTGTTAATGATAAGAGGTTATACTTTTCCAGAGGTGCACTTCAACTAGTCCCTCCATTCACAACCGATGCTGGCTTACCGGGTGCTGGTGGGAATAATCGTTACTTTGTTGAAATTTATAGTGGTGACCCTACAAATGCCGCCAACAAAATATCATCAACTGATGCCATTGATTGGCAATTTGATTACTACTCTGGTATTCTTTTTATTCAAGATAGTGCTTCTGCTGCACCAGTCACTGCATCGGCCTATCTTTACACTGGAAAATATCTTGACGAAAAATTGACAAACATTAGTTCATCGTCTGGTGCGAACATTATTGTAAAAGATGAAGGGTCCAATATAACCACCAATGCCACAAGTTTTGATTTTGTTGGAGCAGCAGTAACAGCAACAAATAGCGGTAACGATGTTACTGTTACTTTAACATCAAATGTATTTTCTAGAACCCTTGTACAACACACAATGACAGCCTCAGTTAACGATAGGATCCTAGCAGTTAATCAAACTGCATCTTTAGATATTAGATTACCAGCTGCTAATGGATACACTGGTGGTGCAAATTTTGTTGTTAAAGATGAGAGTGGAAATGCAAACAACTTTAACATAACTATTAGAACAACTGGTGCCGACGAGATAGACGGTGATACTTCAATTATTCTACAATCTCCATACGCAGCAGTCAATATATATTCGAATGGCGCCAACAAATTCTTCGTATATTAATTTCTATCAACGAACTTTAAAACTATTTAGGGTGAATTAAAGACTTTGTCTATAATTTATCTTATGCTATAAATATTATAATTTTGGAGGATAATAAAATGGCCTATAAATTTCAAAAAGGAAACCACTTACCAAGTGGTTCCATTATTCAGGCCTCTGGTACCTTTGACATTAACAGTGTCGATGTTAATACCGGTGGTATATCTGAAGCCGGAGCAATTTCTGGCGCAACTTCCATTGATGGATCTGGTGATCTTACAATGGGAACAATTACAATGACAGGTTTTTCTGTTGATGCTGATGGTGATACTGCACTTAAATCATTAGCAATCGATGATGGTTCTACAATTGGGCCTGATTCTGTTACTGACTTGATTACTATGACTTCTGATGGTGATATCACTATCAAAAATGGTACTTATGATTTTGACATCGCTTCTCAAGATGGTACAAATGGTCTTAAATTAGCCGGTGTTCTTGTTGGTGCTTCTGCTGCTGAGATCAATGTACTTGATGGTGTTACTGCTGGTACTGCTGCTGCATCTAAGGCTGTTGTTCTTGATGGTTCCAAGGATGTTACTGGTATCAATAACTTGACTATTGCTGGTAACTTAACCGTTAACGGTACAACCACAACTGTTGATACAACTAACTTGCTTGTTAAAGATAAACTTATTACTATTAATAACGGTGGAGCTGCTACATCTGCTGATGGTGCAGGTATCGAATTCGAAGAAGACGGTTCTCCTACTGGTTTTATTAAAGTTTCAGGATCTAGAGCTGAGATTCACATGCAAGCTCCTGCAAATAGCAATACTTTGACTATTGACATGGATGCTAGCGGTGAAATCGAATTCGGTGCTGCTAAGAAGCTTACTGTTGCTGGTAACTTTAACATTGACGCTGATATCTCTGCAGCGGCTGCTGAAATTAATTTACTAGACGACATTACAAGAGGTTCTATTATTTATGGTAATGCTTCTGGTGCATCTGCTCGGCTTGCTAAAGGCGCAGCAAACACTGTTCTTACTTCTGATGGAAGCGACATTTCTTACGGAAATGTGACAAACGCTATGTTAGCTGGTTCAATCGCAGATAGTAAGCTCAGTACCATTTCTACTGCTGGTAAAGTTGATATTGGTGCTTTAGAGATCGACGGTGCTTCAGAAATGGGCGCTGGTCTTGCTGATGCTGACTTGTTTATTGTCGATGACGGTGGAAACGGAACTGAAAAAAGTGCGTTGGCTTCTCGTATTCCAACTTACGTTTTTAGTAAGATGTCTGTTGATGTTACAGTAGCTTCTAATGGTGTTGCTTCATTGACTGCTGATGCACTTACTGGTAAAACTGCTCTTACTTCTGGTCTTGCAGGAGGTGATCAGTTATTCGTTCACGATGCGACCGATGGAGCAGCTCTTAAGAGAATGACAGTTAATGTTCTTTCTAGTTTTGTTGGTAACAATTCATCTGAAACACATCAGACTTTGCTAAGTTCTTTGAGTCAGGATTACACTTTGGATCCTTCGGATGGAAGAATTGTATTCTTAAATGTAC
>CEQR01001307.1_pt1 | contig 13204 bp, 8 predicted proteins | sample 530901 | NCBI WGS metagenome assembly CEQR01 (sample SAMEA2621085, study PRJEB7988) | marine metagenome | isolation source: saline water (ENVO:00002010), including | reverse complement strand
AGGAAACGAGCGTGAATAGGTACGAACATTGGATTCCATGCGTTCGAATGTTTGGGTCTGCATTAGCGACCTCCTTATCAAGTGTGTAAGCCAAGCGAGTAAAACAGTGACAGCTAAGGCAACACGAGCGGGAAAACGGTTTAACAAGCCTATAGGGTATTACTTACCAACCGTTAAATATGATCGGTTTGAAATGGCCCAATACGTACTAAGTTTTCCGGGTCGTGCTCTCCCCCAAGCTGTTCTGTCGAAAAGTATTCACGGCTGTTCAAAGGTGCCTGCCAGCGTGCAGCTAGGCGACGGAACAACCCCCACGATGCTTGGTTGTCAGGGGTGATCGTGGTTTCTAAGTGGTGAACGTCGTCAAGTTCAGGGCGCGACATAATCGCTTCCACCAGACGGCGTGCCAGACCTGTGCCCCGAGCTTTTTCACCTACGGCGATTTGCCATAAAAAATAGGTGTCAGGGGCATTATCTTTGACATAACCGGATACAAAACCAACTACTTCACCCTCTTCGTTGGTAGCCACAGCACAGGTATCGCGGAACTGCGTTGCTAGCAGCAGATAAGCGTAGGCTGAATTAACATCGAGCGGCGGGCACGCTTTGATGAGTTCGTAAATCCCCCAACCATCATCAGCATTAGGCTTACGAATAAAAAGCGGCATTTCGGCATGGCCTACCACGGCATCAGCAACGGTTGGGCGAGCCAGCTCGGCAGAAGGTGTAAAAGGCTTAATAGGCGTACTCATGGTTATGCTTCGCTGTAGCGAATTTGAGAATCATTATAACAGCTGATTATGAGCAATTCAAAAACCATATTATTCATCCTCGCATCTTCTATAATTTTTGGTTATCAAACGAGCGTTACGTACTCTAGCATCAAGTTTCTGGCTACCATCAGAGTTTAGATCAGTGATACCGATGCGCGAGACAAAAAAGGCGAGCCGAAGCTCGCCTTTAGTCGTTGATCAATAAGGTTAATAGCGCGCGGGGGTTCGCATGGTGACGAACTCTTCGGCCCCAGTGGGGTGAATGCCTACCGTACGGTCGAAATCTTCTTTGGTAAGGCCTGCTCGAACGGCGATGGCAATCCCCTGAATCAGCTCGCCTGCTTCTTCACCTACCATGTGAGCACCGACAACAACATCGCTGGCGTCATCGACAATCAGTTTCATCAACATGCGCTCCTGGCTACCGGAAAGCGTGTGCTTCATGGCTCTGAAATCAGTGCGGTAGACCCGTATTTTGGAAAACTTCTCCCTAGCCGCCTCTTCAGATAAGCCTACCGTACCGATATTGGGATGACAGAAAACGGCAGTAGGAATGGTGTCATAGTCCAATGGCCTAGGCGTTTTTTTATGGAAGTGAATATCCACCAGTTGCATCGCCTCTGCCAGAGCGACGGGCGTTAATTCAGGCCCAGCGATTAGGTCACCCAAAGCTAGTATTGAAGGAATCTGCGTCTCATAACGCTCATTCACGGACAGCTTGCCTTCGCTGTTTAGCTCAATCCCCAGTACATCGATACCCAGGCCGCTTGTATTCGCCTTGCGCCCAGTTGCGGCAAGCACCGCATCCACTTCTAAGGTTTCCCCAGTGGTTAGCTCAACCTGCAGAGCACCCTCTGTCCGTTCAATGCGCGCAATGTTGGCAGAAAAATGGAGGTTAACGCCCTTTTTGGCCATTTCATCACACGTGAACTCGCGGACTTCCTGGTCAAACCCTTTTAAAAGCAGGTCGCCTCGATAAATCAAATGTGTCTCGCTGCCCAATCCGTTAAAAATACTGGCGAACTCGACGGCAATATAGCCACCACCCAGTACTAAAAACCTTTCAGGAAAGCTATCTAAGTCAAATACTTGGTTAGAGGTTAAGGTAAGATCGCTCCCTGGAAACTCGGGTACCCAGGGCCAGCCGCCTGTCGCGAGTAAGATTTTTTCGGCGCTGACGCTCACTTCGCCATCTGCATTGGTTAGTGTCACTGTGTGTGGATCAACAATGCGGGCCCGAGCGTTAAACAGTGTTACCCCTGCGCCTTCTAGCATGCGCTGGTAGATGCCGTTAAGCCGTTTGATTTCGCTGGTTTTATTATCTCTTAACGTAGGCCAATCGAAGGTTGCTGGTGAGGCCAGCCGCCAGCCAAAACCTGCCGCATCATCAAAGCTGTCATGAAAATGAGCAGCATACGAGTATAGCTTTTTGGGTACACAGCCCACGTTGACACAAGTACCGCCTAAATAGCGATCTTCCGCAACAGCAACGCGTGCGCCGGTAGCTGCTGCCATACGTGCCGCGCGAACCCCACCTGAGCCCGCTCCAATTACAAATAAATCGAAGTCATATGCAGCATCCGCTGACATGGTTATCTCCTATCCACTGCCGTGCTTACCCTCTGCTAAGGTAAGCGCTAAGATTGACCTTCTGTGCAAGGGGGGTTAAAACGCCCTACCTTGTAACAAAAATGCTGCTGCGCTACGCATGGACTCCCTCAACCCCTGAATAATGTTATCTCACGGAGATTCGATGTCTGATCAAATTGCTACGCTGCTAGATAATAATCGCGTTTGGGCTGAACGGATGTGTGAAGAGGATCCGGACTATTTCAAACGCCTTTCTAGCCAGCAAAACCCCGACTATCTATGGATTGGCTGTTCGGACAGCCGTGTACCGGCTAACCAGATTATTGCGCTACCACCGGGTGAAGTCTTTGTACACCGTAACGTGGCTAACTTATTGCATCACACCGATATGAATGCCCTATCGGTTGTGCAGTACGCGGTGGACGTTCTTAAAGTCAGACATATCATGATTGTTGGCCACTACGGATGCGGTGGCATCAAGGCTGCTGTCACCGGTGGCGAGTGCGGCATTGTCGATTACTGGCTGCACTCAGTGCGTGAACAGTACAACCGCCACCGCGACACGCTAGAGCATCTGCCCATGGAAGATCAGATTGATCGCATGTGCGAGCTAAATGTGAAAGCCCAGGTCAACAGCCTGTGTCGAACCAAAATTCTGCAGCGTGCCTGGCAGCGAGGCCAAGAAATTTCAGTGCATGGCTGGGTTTATGGCCTAAGCGATGGCCGCGTTAAAGACTTAAACTGCACCATCAGTGGCCTGGAGCAAGTGGCGACCCTTTATCGTATTGATCGCGTGCAACCAAGCGACTGATTTAAGCGCTTCGCCTGCCCTAATTGTAACGGTAGGCGCGGTGACAGCTGCGGCAGCTTAACCCAACCTCTGAAAAAGCGCGTGTGGCTGCCCGGTAATCTTCCTGCTCAGCTGCTTCCACAAGCGTGGACACCTTTTGCTCTAAGTCCGTGAAGCCCGTCGCAAATTGATCCCATTCTTCCCAGATCTCTGGTTTCGCATCTGAACCTCGCCCATGGGTACCTGCGATAAACGCAGGTAAAAAATGTGCTTGCGTCGCTTTTTCTTGCAGCTCAGCTAGTCGGGGGGCGGCACCTTGAGCATCTTGATTATTCACTAGGTCAAAGCGCAGCTGCCTCAACAGGCGCTCTAAGTCTTTCAACTCATCCTGTCGCCAGATGACCGCTTCACGCTCGCTAGCAAAGGGCGTCTCGTCAACAGATTGCGGCATTGCCGGGGCTGCTTGCTCAGCGTGAGCCCCTATGCTGAAAAAGCCTAACACCGCAGCAGCTAACGTAGCCTGCGTAAGGCGTTGGGGTTGCAAACAACGAAGCATCTTTTCACCCCTCAGCCAATCGGACACGTGACACCCGTACCTTTCAAGCCACAGTAACCGCCTGGATTTTTATCTAAATACTGCTGGTGATACGCCTCGGCATAATAGAAAACGTCAAGCGGCTTAATTTCCGTCGTGATACGGCCTCTATCGGCACGCTGTAGGGCCTCTTGGAAAGCTTCTGCACTCTTCTGAGCAGCGGCAAGCTGTGCCTCCGTAGTCGTGAAAATGGCCGAGCGGTACTGGCTGCCAATATCGTTACCTTGGCGGTTTCCTTGGGTGGGGTCGTGTTGTTCCCAAAAGATTTGCAGTAAATTTTCAAGGCTTACCTTTTTCGGATCATAAACCACTCTGACCACTTCGGTATGCCCTGTTAAGCCTGTACAAGTCTCTTTGTACGTTGGATTGGGCGTGATGCCCCCAGCATAGCCCGCTGCCGTCACATAGACTCCCGGCTGCTGCCAAAACAGCCGTTCTACCCCCCAGAAGCATCCCATACCCAATACAATTTCCTCATAACCTTCAGGAAACGGTGGGTGTATAGAGTGTCCGGTAATGGTATGAAGGTCGCTGGTCTCAATGGGGGTATCGCGCCCTTCTGGTGCTTGCTGTTTCGTAAATAGCGTCATAACACCCTCTTCTATTCTATTGCTGCGGATAAATATAAGGATCGCCTGAGCGCGTGAACGTGTAAATTAGGTCAACGGCTTGGCTAGCACCAGACACCGCCTGTAGATACAGGTTCCGCCATAGCGTATAGCGTAAGGTTAGTTCTGCAATTGGGGAGAAAATACCTACGCCATAGCTAATGCGAAGATCATCAGACAGTTGGCCACTCACCGCTACCTGACTGTCGTCACCCGCCCCGGTGGTATCAAGTGTCAGGTCATCAATTCCAAACGCTTCTCCGATAGAGCCAACGGCCCCACCGGTGCGGCCAAGGGACATACCAATGAGCGCAGTGGTTAGTGCGCTATCAACACCACCACCTGAAGCATCCGGCGCGCGGCCGCGTAGCAAATACGATAGCGCACGGGTCTCGTCCATCGCGGGCTCTGAAAAGATCATCACATTGGGCTGTTCGGCATCGCCTGTTACGCGCAGCCCCGCAATCACATCATCTTCGGTGATATCCGGGTTGCGGATGGCCTCAAAATCTAGCACTGGCAAGCCCGGAGGACCACTAAAGATCAGTTGACCACGACGAATCAATAGATCTTGCCCGAATGCCTGGAAACGGCCATTTACTAAGTTGACGTCGCCAAACAGCTGAAGCGCTCCGCTATCCTGACGAATCTCCAGGCTACCGCCCAATCCTGACTCCAGGCCATAGGCGGAAATTTGCATATCGCGCCCAAGATTCAGTGTAATCAGCACATCCAGAGCCATACCGGTGTCTGCCAGTTCATCAGCTGCACTGGGATCATTCCCAGCCTCTGCCGCAAGACGTGCTTGCCGTTCAGCCTCACGATCATCGCGCTCGGTAATGATAATTTCATCCGGGCTTGGCGATGTTGCTGACGAAGGTAGATCACCCACCTCTAAGCGAGCCCAGGGAAGATCCACATTGCCCCGTACCTGCAGACGCTTTGGGGTAATACGAATGCGAATATCTGGCGCGGCTTCCAGGCGACCGAACTGCGGTAATACCACCAACAAAGGCTCTTGAGTTGCGTTTAGGTCTATGCCAATACGCCACGCTTCATCGGTAGGCCAATAAGCGTTACCGCTAATCGAAAGCCGGCCTCGCTCGGCAGCGAGAAAACCGTCTATATTTCCCTCTTCGCCATCAAAGGCTACCGCCAGCTCGCCATCCACAATAGTAATGGGAATATCGGGCCCGCTAATACGCAGGCTGCGTAAGGCTAGTTCACCCTGTAAATCAGGCTGGCTTGTGGTGCCACCAATTTGCACGTTGCCATTTAAGCCGCCTTCAAGCTCATCCATACCCACCAACATAGGGCGATAGGGAGCTAACGTGATGTTATTTGCCCGTAGCTGACCATCAAGCACTCCCTGACCCAATGGGTCGTTTACCGCTAGATTAAGCGTAAGCTCACCTACTTCCGACAGAGCAAGCAGTACATCCGCTTGGGCCTGTGCTTGATTGGCTTCAATTTTCGCATCCAGATTAATAGTGGGAAGCTCTACTGGCTGACCATAATCATTGACTGCCGTGATGGCTAACTCACTGAGCAGCTGAAGATTGGCTTGCCACTGGGCGCCTCCCTGCCCCCAGTTGGCTACTAGATCCGCCGTGGTATCACCTTCAAAGCTCCACTCCTCTGGCAAGAAAGGTTCCAGCATCTCCATGGGTACTTCGCGAACACTCAGCACTGCACGCCCCTGGTCGGATGACGCGGTAATGGGCTCTTCAGAGCATACGAGGCCGCCCTGCAACCGACGCAGGCAGAAAGGTGTTAAGCGTGCCTGGCCGTTAGCAAGATTGTAAGTGATATCCAGCGGCGCTTCCAAGCGAATGTCCCCTGCTTCTGAATCAACTTCCAGCGGGGTTAATCGCGCCTGATACTGTTGAGCCTGCTGGTTATAGCGCCCGTCTAAGCCCAAATTAGCTTGGCTCAGAATGTTATCGGCTTCGCCTGTGGTACTGAGTTGCAAGGCATGCTCGGAAAGTCGCCCGGTGAGGTCAAGGGCGACCGACGCGAGCGCTTGCCCACCTGCATTAACGCCTTGCAAATCCAGTTCGATATTGAGATCGGGGTCGTCAAGACCCTCGACATTACCCGATAGAGAGAGCGTAGTTAGCCTATTTTCAGCAAAGCGTAAACTGCGACCATTCAGCTCTACTACCACTTCTGGCCGGGAGAAACTGCCTTGGGCTTGAATATCACCGGTTAATGTCCCTGCTAGATCAGGATGTAAGCTTTGGAGCTGATTCAACGCGATATTGGCCTCAAGAGACATCGCCTCTTGGCTGAGTTGTCCTGATGCCGTTAGACGGTTATCACCTTGGGTAAAGAGCAGCTCTTCAATATCAACTTCCAGTTCGCTGTTAGCCTCAAGAGAAGCTTGGAGCGTGAGTGGGTACTCCTGTAGCTGCCCTTGAATATCTAGCTCCGGCAGGCTAATGTCCCAGCGCTCACCGCGCTGGCGTACGCCGGCGACGATATCACCACTTAGATTGCCAGCTAGCTGCGGAACAAACAGCGATGGATCTACATTTTCCAAGCGCACGTTGGTATCGACCTCAATCGCCTCTTCCCAGCTTACCCGGCCCTCGCTGCTAAGCGCACTATCATTAATAGTAAGGGTGAGAGGTGACCAATGGAAAGAGGCTAAATCGCCCTCTCCACTCAAACGGATGGCGGTGGCAGGCACTTGTGGGCCTTCGGCATTCGTTTCAAGCGTTACTTGATAGGCCTCCAGGCTGCCGTTGACACCAAGGCTAAGGTTTTCCAGCACGTAGCTCTCAGCTGTAGTGGCAGGTTCATCCGATGACGCCTCTGGAATCTCGCTGTTGTCAACTAGCGGCCACTGCAAACGGTCGCTCTCTAGTTGCGCTTCAAATGGGAGCGTGGGAGTTAACGCATCTACTTGTGCAGTCAATGACGCATTAACGGGCCCGGTTGCGTTGAGATTCGCGGTCAGGTCAGCAAGGCTACCAGAAAGATTCAGTGCCACCTGCTCACCGCTAAGTGCTGGGAATAATTCGGGTAGCCATAGTTCTGCACGAACCGCAGCATCCAGTGGGTAGTCGCCGCTTAGAGTGACATTGGCAGATAAGGTGGCGTCAGCATCAGGTGTGGCAAGCTCCAGAGTGCTTAGCGTTATGTCGCTGCCCTCGGCCCGAGCTTCTACAAGCAGTCGCTCAACCTGATACTCAGCAGCGCCACTTATTGTTACGTCAGTGACTAACAGTGATGCCAGCTCTACGTTAATCGGCAGCTGAATCTCGGGAAGCGTAAGCCGCTCACGCTCGCTAAGGGCAATAGCCTCATTGTCAGCCGCAGGCTTCGCCGGCTGAGCTAGCTGAATAGCGCCGTCTATACCGGCGGCGTTTAGCGATGTATCTATCTTTTGCGTCAACAGCACGCCGGGAGATGGCGGCAAGTAGAGAGAAAGCTCTTCCAGTGTGGTAGGTGCGATAGTGACTTGCTGCTGCTCGGCGGTTATGGAAGTAGCAAATGCTTCCCAGCCCACTTGTGTACCGTCGGCCAGCGTCAGCTGTACGTTATTGAGAGCGATATCGCGCAGTTCAATCGGAAACGGCAGATAAATGCTGAACGGTGCATTGCTTTCCTGTGGCGGCTCCTCGGTTGCTGAGCTTTCAGCTAAGCGAATATCTGCACCCTCAACGCGTAGCGTGTCTAAGCATAACTGACCGGATAGCAAGCAATCTTCTGCCCAGGCAAGCTCAAAATCCTCTAGCGTAATTTGAGTGCCACCAACAGCCATTTGAAAGCCTTGCAGACGAAAGCTGTCCAGTAGCGCGCCCTCTTGCTGCTCGTAGGTGAAAAAACCACGTTGTTCACCTTGGGAAAACAGCTGCCCGGTTCCCCAAGGGGAGAGCGCCACCCCGGCAACTAAGGCAATTAACCCAAACAGCCATAACGGCAATACGATGATAAGGCATAACAGGCTCCAGAACGCTAACCAAGTACGGCGCTTAGGTGAGAGCATCTGACGGTTTTGGGGCGCTTTTGAATCAACCTTAGCCAAAGAGCTCTCCTAGAATTCTGGACCAATCGAAAAGTGCACGCGGAAAGCGTCGTCGATATCAAAGGGATGTGCGATGTCGAAACGTATCGGGCCGACGGGAGACACCCAGCGCACGCCCACGCCCGCGCCTGTTTTAAGGCCAGTCGGGCCCCAATTATCGAACGCATCCCCTGTATCAATAAAGGTGGCGCCCCACCAGTCTCCCGTAACACGACGCTGATACTCTAATGTGGAGGTCAGCATTTGTTGGCCGCCACGTAAGCGACCTTTTTCATTACGCGGTGACAAGCTCTCGTAGGAGTAACCGCGTACGCTGCGATCACCGCCTGCGAAGAAACGCAGCGATGGCGGAAGCTTGTCAAAGTCACTGGTCTCGATAGCGCCAATGCTTAATCGAGCTAAAAAGCGGTTGTCATTGCCGATGGTGCGAATCCATTCGGTATCGCCGGTTAGCCGGGTGAATTTGGCGTCAGACCCCCAGGCTCTGTCAGAGTACTCAATCGATAACTGCTGACGATCGCCCCACAGAGGAAAACGTTGAGGACGAGTGCGGGTTCGCGACCACTGAATCCCTGGATAAAACAGCCAAACCTCATCAGCTTGGCCGCCTTGGGTAAAGTCTTCATACGTTGTGCGGAAGTAGAGCGTTTGTACCCAACGGTTCTCAAATTCCCAACGCCGAGCCACTTCTACGGTGCCTTCCAAGGATTTTGTGTCGCCATCGTCAATATTGCGCACGCCATACTGCAGGCGGTAGTTATCCCGTATCGGGTCCTCTAGCGGAATATTGTATACCCCCGTAAAACGCTGTTCAGGGGCAGAAAGATAGAGATCATGATCCAGACTGTGACCAAACCGGTTGATCCATGGCTGCTGCCAGCCAAAACGCAGGCGTGGGCCTACATCTGTGGCATAACCTATACCTACCTCAAACTGGTGGCGATCTGCCGGCTCGACACTGACATCGATGGGCAAGCGGGTATCGTCACGGCTGTTAATACTGAGAGCACTGGCAAGCGCTGCGCTACTTACTCTAGAGCGTTCAGGCTGCGATGCAGTGGCTTCGTTCCACCAGGGCGACCCTCCGCTCGGCGGAGCGATTGTCAATTCTTGAGCTGTTTCCAGCCGGGGCCGTACGGAGACAGAACTAAACCATCCTGTTTCAGCTAAACGCTGATTATAGCGGGCCAGGGATTCCGCTAGGTAAGGCTCACCAGCACGAAACGTCTGCATTTGTCGCAGCCGCTCAGGTTCAATATGGCTGCCCGTAATAAATGTATCGCCAAAGTGATAGCGTGGCCCGCTATCAAAGGCCATATAGAGGCGAGCGCTTTCCAAGTAAGGGCGCACTTCCATCCGTCGATCTGAAAACCCCCAGTCGAAGTAGCCCCGCTCAATAGCTAGACCGGCAAACTGGCTACGTAGGCTGTCCCAGGGGGCATGACGCAGCGGTTCCCCCTGCTTTAAAGGAAAATCATCAAGCGCGTCTTGGAAAGGGGGGTCATTGTTCGCATCCCCTGTAATACTGATGTCGAGTACTTCAATCACTACCTGAGGTCCTGATTCAATACGCACGGCGATGGGCGGCTGATCTAGCTCGACAGTAATATCAGGTTCGTAATAGCCATATACTCGCATGGCTTCTTGCGTGCGCTGGCGTATTTCACCTTCCAAGCGGGCATCGGTGTACTGGTCGGCCTCAATATTTTCTAAATAGGCCTCAATATTAACTAGCACACGCCCATCAACACCGCTGATGTCTGCTTCAAGGGCCCAAGAGACCGATGAAGCAGACATCAGCGGCAGCACCAGTAAATACGCCACTTGTTTGGCCGTAGGCCACCGCCGTTGTCTTCCCATACCGTTATATCCCTAACCCTATCACCGGCTTAGTGGCTTGTTTATTCCACATCGTGATGCTGCTATTTAATTGCGCAGCATTTCCATCTGCGCACTAAAGGCTAGCTGCGCCTGCCGGACCTGCCGTAAGTCGCTCTCAAGCGTGTTTAAGCGCTGGGTCCACTGCGCTTCCAGCGCTGTTAATTCAGCTTGGCTAGCAGGCTCTTCTTGAGTATTAACTTCAGCGACAGTAGAAGAGAGCTGCGTTAACTGCTGCTCGATATTTTCCCGCCAGATACTCAATTGCTCTTCAGTAGCGGTTCGGTCGCTGGCTACCTGGCGCTCCATGGTATCGAGCCGCTGGTTGATGACCTCCTCTAAATGAGTAACCTCCTCCACTAAATTTTGCCTACCAGAGGTACCCGCTTGCTCTAAGGCATCTAGCGATGTCCGAATAGCGGCTAGCTGGCTATCACGAAGGGCTGCTTGCTCCTGAAATTGCTCGAATCGTTGTGAAAATGTCTCAAGGGCCTCATTTGATACAAGCTCTTCATTTTCTGTGAGAAGCCCGTAGAGCTCTTCACGCGTATTAGTCAATGCCACAGCCAGCTGCTCCTGCTCTTGGAATAGAGTGGATATCTGAGCTTGTACAAAGGTTATCGCATCTTGGGCCTCTGTGTCATCGGAGTCGAGCCTTGCGTGAAGATTAGACACCTCACCACTCACACGATGCACTTCTGCTAGCAACCTCTCTCTTTCGTACCAAACCCCTACTGCTGCTGCGCCTAATAGCAACATCAACAGAATCAATACGAGCCAAAGCGGCCATAATCGCGGCCCCCTGCGATGGCGTAAGTGCTGTGCTGTCAGGCTTTGATCCACGTCGGGAACAATACGCTGAGATGAAGTGACATCGGACATATGTTTTCCTTAGGGCGTCGTTGGATCGGCGCGTCGTCCAATTCCCCGATAATGTAAGCCGCAGCTGGCTACAAAAGTGGGGTCGTAGATATTGCGTCCATCCAATATTAGCTTTTCGCGTAGCAGTGAGGCTAAGCGGTGCCAGTCAGGATTCCAGTAGGCTTTCCATTCGGTCACTAGCATCAGGGCGTCTGCACCCTGGCAGGCAAGATAAGGATCATCCTCGAACGTCATTAAATCATTCCGCTGCCCAACCGCCGAGTAGAGCGCTGGAATAGCCGCCGGGTCGTGTAGTTTGACCGTGACTCCCTGTGCCCAGAGCGCTTCAAGCAGCGTTAACACCGGTGCATGATCAATCCGGGCGGTGCCTGGTTTGAACGCGGCACCCCATATCGCTACCGTTTTGCCTGCTAAATCACCCTCAAAAAATCCCCACAACTTTCTGAACAGCGTCTCTTTTTTCTGCTCATTGATGTCCATCACCTGCTCAAGCAGCGCCGAGTAGCGACCACTGGATGACTGAACATCGGCTAAGCGCATCAAATCACGCGAGAAGTTAGGGCCACCAAAGCCACATCCTGGATAAAGGTACTCAAACCCTATCCGCGTATCTGCGCCCATACCCTGGCGTACATGCTCAACGTCTACTCCTAACGTATCGGCAAGACCTGCAATTTCATTCATATAGCTGATACGGGTAGCCAACATACCATTGATGGCCAGCTTGGTCAGTTCAGCGGCACGACAAGGCATGCATTGAAACACTTCGCTACGACGATTGAAGGCACGCAGTAGCTCTCTTGTCACTTGCTCACCCATGGCGTCATCGCACCCGAGCAGCCAGCGCACTGGACGAGTAAAAGAGAGCCAGGCTCGCCCTTCTTCCAGAGTGTCAGGCAGTGCCACACGACTATGCTGGTGTCCCATTAGCGAATGCAAACGCTCGGTCTCGCCCACTGGGAATGTTGAATTATTGACCAGCACCGCGCCGCTGTACTCCTGAAACATTGGGTGTTGTAAAAGCGAATTGGCTGACTGACGCTGACTAGGAGAAAGCGCTAACCAAACAATATCAGGCGTTTCAGAGACGTCAGGAGTAGCAACGATGGTTAAGTTGCCTGCTGCCATAGCTTGCTCAATCTGTGCCATCAGCGATGGTTCTCGGCGTAGCCAGTCAGCACTGGCCAGCGTTGGCCACGGAACGCTCTCGTGGAGTAACCAGTCAACGTGATGACCTACCCAAGCAAGCGCCGCCGCCGCAGTTGCGGCGCTTAATTCACTACCATGCAGCAATACACGCATTCAGATACTCTCCCTGGCCAATAAGCGCCGATAAAATAAAGTGTTAGGCGTCATGCTGAGTTCCTTTCCATGCGTTTCGCGTTAGGAGTGGTTAGAATAACCATAATACTCAACGTTTGAGTGGATGCCACCTTGCCGCTAACCACCGCGAAATGGCAAACCATATTCATTTCACTCAAGACCAACTGCCGATGGGGGTTACACCATGTCAGTGACACTTCAGGATAGCACCACTCGCCGCTATCAAGACAATGTCGATGCCGCAGAAGTTGCGAAATTTGAAGCACTTGCCAGTCGCTGGTGGGATCCAGAGAGCGAATTTAAACCGCTTCACGATATTAACCCTCTGCGCTTGGACTTTATCGATGCTCGGGCTGGGCTGGCTGGTAAGAAAGTGCTGGATGTAGGTTGCGGTGGCGGTATTTTGAGCGAATCGATGGCCCATCGAGGAGCCAGCGTGACGGGCATTGACCTAGGGGAAGCACCGCTAGGGGTGGCGCGGCTTCACGCTGAAGAGAGTGGCGTTACGGTAGAGTACCGGCATATCAGCGTTGAAGGTTTAGCCGCTGAAGAGCCCGGGCACTATGATGTGGTGACCTGCATGGAGATGTTGGAGCATGTACCCGACCCCGCCTCGGTTATCCGTGCCTGCAGTACACTGGTTCGCCCTGGAGGCTATGTGTTTTTCTCAACGCTCAATCGCACGCCGAAGTCTTACGCCTTTGCCATCCTAGGGGCCGAATACGTGTTGAA
>CEQR01110868.1_pt1 | contig 13274 bp, 23 predicted proteins | sample 530901 | NCBI WGS metagenome assembly CEQR01 (sample SAMEA2621085, study PRJEB7988) | marine metagenome | isolation source: saline water (ENVO:00002010), including | reverse complement strand
ATACAATGGAATGCTCAACAACATGATGAACATGGCGTTAGAGGATTGGCTGTTGAGGCTATTACAGGAACAGGTAAGACATTCGCTTCTTTGATTTGCGCTAAGATGTGGTTTGAGAAGCATGGTATTCTTGCTCGTCTTATCGTAGTTGTTCCAACCGAAGCATTACAGAAACAATGGTATGGTATCATACGACATACACAGATTGCCAATGTAGCAAGAAGAGGTGGAGGTCATCAGTATGATGGCTTTGCGCCTATCGTAGTGGTTGTTCAAAACTCACTCAAGACTCTTATCGACCACAAAAACTTCACAGACAAGAAGGTTCTATTCATACTTGATGAAGCGCATCGAGCCGCTTCTAAGGGAACATTGACATGGCTCAAGAAGTTCCGCCAACAACAGAAAATGCAGGGCGCTATTGCTATCAGCGCTACTATGGCAAGGGCTGACGGTGGTAACATCCTTGATATTACAGGCTCAATCGAAGGTAAGCCTCATGTTTCAATTGGTTACGCTCAAGCAATCGAAGAGGGTATTATTCCTCCATTCCGTATTCATGTCTATGAGTTGAAAACAACAGACCTAACATGGGAAGAGGATGCTGAATTATCTTCACTTAACAAGCAAATCGCTATCGCATGGTCGGAGTGGAAGAAAGATGTTAACTTCAATCACAACATATTCGCCCGCTACAATGAGAATATTGAATCAGTTGAGAAATACAAGAACCTTACTCGTAAGCGTAAGCGTGTTATCAATGATTGTGAAGCCCGCTATACTCTTGCACATGAGTTGATGTTGGAGTATGCAGGTGCAGGTTCAAAGGTCGCTATATTCCATGAAACAATCAATGGTGTCGAGCGTATCAGCGATGCCGCTATTGAAGCAGGTCTTGACAAGCCATACATTTACCATAGCGGACAGTCACCCGATGATTGGGATGAATTAACACAAGCGCAAATCAAGAAGTTGAAAGACTATGAGCGCAACCGCAAGAAGATACTTGCTAAGTGGGTTGACCCACGAACAGAAGGTGGTGTGCTACTCACAGTTAAGGCGCTCAAAGAGGGTCTTGATGTTCCCGAAATGGATGCTCTTGTGATGCTATCACACCCCAACAATCCTACTCCATTACTTCAAGCCACAGGTCGTGCGCTAAGAGGTAACAAAGATGCTGATGGTAATTGGGTCGACAGACATGGTAACTACATTACCAAAGAGAATCCAAAGAACATTTACATTGTAGTCCAAGCAGGAACAACAGACGCTAATTGTATTCCTAACATGAAAGACGCAGGTAACATTCCCGATGAGTTATTCACAACATACAGCCGCAACATACAGGGTGTATGGGTAGCGCAACAAGGTCAACATACTACTTCAACACAAGCGCAACAAGACATTGATGACTCATTCGATGATGTTATCGTTAGCGCTAATCCTGTTGAGTTACCGATGGACTTTGATAATGAACCCATTGAGATACCAATGGTATTCGATGATGAACCCATTGAGATACCAATGGACTTTGATACTCCCGCATTAGAGTTTAATGCAATTACAGGTGAGATGCAACCTAAAATGCACAAAGAAGAAGAGGTGAAAATATGAATACACAGAAGAAAATAAAACATACAGAACATAGAATGAAGAGAACAGGTGAGTTAGTTGACGATAGCATACTAAACAAGTGGGGTTATCCTACCGGATTAGTATTTGCAGGTTGCATAACAACAAAAAACCTTGATGATAACATAGTCCTATACACTAATGTATGGACTAAGCCAACCAACAAGCGCAAGTCAGTTACTACACCAAAAGTTAACACAAGGACTGTCAAAGAATTGAAAGAAGAATGCAAGGCTATGGGCTTGAAGATTGGTGGCAAGAAAGCAGACCTAATCGAAAGACTTGATGCACACTACGCTACACTAAGAGGTGAAGAAGAGTGAGTCAAGTTGAGTTTCAACCGGAATGCTTTGACATATTTTGTGACAATCCAAAATGCGGTAAGTTACTGAACACAGATAGGTTTGACCGTAACGGTGAACCTGCTCACAAGTTTTGGGGCGAATACATTATCATTACTACTGTTAATACAGGAGAAGTCAATCATTACTGCGATAATAATACTTGCAGAAGAATACACAATGAAACCAAAAAAGAAGAAAAAAACCAAAGGAGAGAATAAGAATGCCAAATATATACATGAATGAAGAAGGAAAACAAGTAGCGCAAAGCCCATTAGGACACCCGCTAATCGAACGACAAGACCATACTACCGAGTATCACTCAACAGATGTTGTAGTGCAAGGTAGCAAAGGTTCAGTAATCAAAACTGTTTGCTACACATTTGTCTTTAGCCAAGCGCTACAAGATAAAAGAGAAGCAAGAGAAGAAGCAGAAAGAATTGCAGAAGAGAATGCACGACTTGACAAGAGCGCTAAGAGAAAGATGCGTAGGTATCTAAACAAGACATTCGATAACCGAGTTGCTACTCTTGCTAAATCTTTCAAGAAATCAAAGGTTGCCGCGCTAAGAGATGAGGCTATCCTTTACGATGTTGACCCTAAGCAGAAGAAAGCGGAACTAACAATCGCTATCGCTACTGTTATACAGAAAGAAAGAGATGAGTTGCGCTACGCTTTGACTACCCGCAACACAGACATGGAATATGAGATGATGAGGGATGAACAATGAAGACACATCAAAGCACACAAAGAGTAACTTATCTTGAATGGCCGGAATACATTGAGATGGTTAACCCATTTACAAATGAGGTTACGCTACTCAAGTTTTTCGGACAACAACCTAACCGCAAAGCATCATACCGACAGCCTATACTTGGCGGAGTAATGCATAGCGACATACCACATACCGTAGCAAAAGCAAACGCACAGGAGGAATGCAGATGGGTTCGACAATAGATTTTGATTCACTACTTAACTTAACATCACATGATGTTAACATCAAACTTAGCGATGAATATGAAGATAAATTCTTGCGTATTCCACCTACGGGAACAGTTGCTCGATGCAATACTGACTTCGATGATGTTGATAACATTACTATTGAGAAGGTTGTTGATGGATTCTTTCAAGGTATCAAACTACCTATTCGTGAGCGCCATTTCCTTCAACCATATGATTTACCGGAACCAAAAGAAGGCACTTACTTCATTGTAAGTCGTATCGTTGCAGAAGCATGCGCTAATGTAAGGGATGACTTACTTATTGTTGATGGAACAATCAAAGAAGGCCGAGAGATTATTGGTTGCGAAGGATTGGCACGATGGCCTAAGAGTAATCAAGGCATCTGTGATGATGGAATCGAATGCTTACAGAATAAAGAAGTCTATCTAAATAATGATGGTCGATGCGGTGCTTGTCAAGAACAGCGTGACTATGAAGATGATAAGTTTCCAAAGGAGGAATAATAAATGGGTAATGATAATACAAACACAGAAGATTATTATATTAAAAACAATATTATTAGACTTGAATGGTATGATGAAAGTCACATCGGAAATACTGTAAAGGTATGCTATCCACATGGAACTGTTGTTGAAACAGAAGTTGTTGAGAACTCATGCCATGTATGCGGTCAATCATTTGTTGGTATCAAAGAAGAAGTTGCACACTTATTAGCGCAACATGATATTCTCCACGCTCAAGAAAGTAAAGAGATGTTGCTATCACTTGCGCATCTTGAATCGAATGAATTACGAGAAGAGTTTGAAGACCACATCGTTACCATATCGGGTATCTATGAGAACATGCCGGAGATTAGACAAGCGCTAATGGTTTCATTGAAAGTATGCTTGTTTCAATTTTCAACAATAAGAATAGGTGAGAAACAATGACAAATCTATTAAAAGAAACATACAAAGTAATGGAAAGAAACAATAAACACCCTAATGATATATCATTCATTGGTAGCAGTAACATATCTAAAGAAGGGCTACGATACTATACCTCATGGGCTAAGTTTGTTGTGATGGCAGACCGAGAATACAATGCAGGTTATGGTGGAACATTTGTAGCGCTTGACTTAATCATTGAGTTCAAAGATGGCTCAAGAATGTATAGACATGAGTATGATGGTTCGGAAGGATGGGTTTTCTCATCTCCTTGTGTCGCTCCCGCTACTGAAACTCTAATCGAAATGGAATCACCTTTTGCTTTCTGCTATGACAGTATTAGCGAAGCGCATAGAGAAGGGTATTGGAACGAAGAGTATCACAAGGAATGTTTGTGTCCTCAAGACGGATGCAATAACTTGAAAGATTCTTGGGATGATATGTGTAAGGTATGTTATGCTCCTATCCGCGCTAAGAAAGAAGAGGAAAGGAGAAAGAACATGATGAACTTTGGTATCAAGCACAGACCTATGCAAACTTGGAACTTCAAGGAAATGTTTGATGCAGAAGCACTTGGTATAAAGTTGAAGCAAGCGTTGGATGAACAACAAAACGAATTAGCGCAAGAAGAATCGAATACTACACCGTATCTTCATCTAACTAACACTCGTTTCCATTGTAATAATCATATGGATGTTTTCCAACCTATCATAGATGCAATGAAAGGAGATGAAGAAGAATGACAATGTGGTTAGTTCATCATAATTGTGAGCGTAGCAGACAGATTAAGACTATTCATGTTGGTGTCTTTCATTCTAAAGAAGATGCGGAACAGTTTGTTAAGGATATGACAACAGGCACACATCATTTACCGAATGTTAGCGCTTATGGATTGGGGATAGGCGAAGGCAGACGCTACAAGATAGAAGAGATACCTGTAATTACAAAAAAACTAATAGGAGATGAAGAAGAATGACAGAAGCAACAAACGCAAGTGCAGTAAAGAAATGGTTGAAGGAGAAAGACATAGCGGTAATGTATGTAAAAAGCATTAGCGGTAAGCGCAACGGTAAGAGAGTAACACACTACATCACAGCCCGTAGCGGTTCACTTCAAGAGATATTTCCAATCGAAATGAGAGAGCGTATGCTCAAGATTATCTATGGTGAAAACTTTGAGAGCGACAGATGGGTTGCAGGTAATGTATCACCACACATGGTATCTTTGCGCCCTTACGAATGGTTAGATTTGATGGGGGAGTTTCAATGACCCCACCATTCTTAGGTCATGTTTGCACATACAGATACCTTGTGAACGGACAGTTTGTGAAGGTATCAATAGACTGTGCGGGAGATAGTTGGGAGGATAGAACATGGGAGTTCTTCAATGCTGATACAGGAGCGCATCTTAATGATGGTATAGTGAATCATGTTGATGACTCACCCGTTCCAACCTATGACGAGGTGTATGAAATAATAATCAAACCAATCTATGAGGTGATAGAATGACACGCTACTACCACGCTACACCTAAAGAGAACTTAGGTTCTATACTTGGAAGAGGAATACAAATGAACTTCGGTGAAGTATATTGCTCAACAAGTGAAGAGTCAGCCGCGCGTTGGATAATGTTCACAAGAAGAGGTAGCAAAGAGATAATCACAATACCATTTGTTAGAGCGCATGGTGATAAGAGGATGCGCTTAGGCACAGACCACTCGCCTGTAATGACAAAGATACTTGGCATTGAAGAAGAAGGTGCGTCGTTTGTTTCAACCGAATCAATACCACCTAAAGATATACTGATAGACCAAATACATGTTTGGCAGAATCCATTTTACTCACCCGAAGCAGAACAGGCAATGAGTCTTGCGCTAAAGCAACATCAAGAACTGTTAATGCAAGCGGGTGCAGACGCAATTAAGAATGAAATAATAGGAGATGAAGAAGAATGAATATAACTGAATTATTAGAAGAGAAAGCAAACCACATTTACTTTTGGCAAACATCAACAGATGTAGTAATACCTGCCGAATCACCACACTCATACAAAGGAACTGCTCGACACATAATCAAGAGTGGTCTTTGGGATTTAGTCGGTAGCAATTGTCCTCGATGCGATGATGGCTATTGGCATGGACTTGCTCAAGGTATGTATTCATGTTCAACACATGGATGCAACACATGGAAACAAGGCAAGGTAAGTTTGAGTCGCGCTAATGAGAACATTAATAACCCACCAATGACAGGGAACATTATGTCCGAGCCGCGCGAAGCAGATATACAAGAAGAAGAGATTGACTTTGACTCAATCCCATTCTTCGATTACATTCCCGCCGCAGAAGGCGTGAAAACAGGAGGAAAAAAATATGAATAACCCCACAGGAAATGAAGAGAGAACAACCATTTTCGGCACACATGTCGAGGATATGGATAAGGAGAGAACAAAGGTAGCGTTCGTCGATGCCGCAACAGGTGATACTGTTGAGCGTGTATTGATGAACGACATGATTGCAGAAACGCATGAACTATCCGATGGCACAACCGCATGGTTGTTGCAGGATTGTCAAGTCGGCTCGCAAACTTTGAATGTCCGTTCCATATACGACTGTGCTATTGATGGTGCAGAACAACAAGATGTAGCAGACGCTTGGCTTGAAGGTATTTCACCGACAACCGAATCAGCAGGACTGACAGAAGAACCAATGGACTTTGGCGACGACCAACCGACAGAAGAACCAATGGACTTTGATGACTTTGATGACAGCGTTCCAATGACTTCAAGCGCAGACCTTGATGTTGCATTGGTAGCCGCCGAAGCGCTTGTTGATGCAGACGCAAAGGAAAAGAAAGCAAAGATGACAAGTGCGCAGAAAGCCGCTAAAGCAAGAGAGTTGTTGTATGCAGAAGCCGAGAAGGTTCAGCAAACAATGAATACTGACATTGCGAAAGCGCTTGTTCAAGGTAAGAGGCAGAAGGACTTTGGTGCATGGAACTTCAAAGCAGGTGTATTATCTGTTGATGTTCGCATTCAAGATGAGAATGGTAACATTACTCACCAACCAATGCATGACAGCGAAGGCAATGACCGAGTTCGCATTCTTGTGAACCCAACACTTGCAGGTAAAGACGGACACCCATCATACGGTGCAGTTCTCAACCGCGCTATTGGTCCTAACTTCCAACACATCGACCACCCCGATGTATTCATCCCTTGTATTGATGCAGTTGATGACATTGAAGGTGTTAAATGGGATGCTTACTCTTTCAACAATGGTGCAAGAGCAGGACTAACAATCGACTTATCAGCAATGGCTACTACTGCTCGTAAAGATGCGGCAGAAGGATTGACAGGTTATCTAAACCTTGACGCTAACGCACAGAAATCATTCCTTGCAGAAGAGAATGGCGGTCACCGATGTGGTGTAACCATTATCAATTCTCACGATGGTAAGTCTGCGCTAAGCGGTTATCTAACTGTAATGCGAACCTATTGTAAGAACCTCGCTATGCGTGGTGCTAACCAACAGATGTTCAAGGTTCGACACATGGCAGGTTCTATTGCAGGGTTCGATGTTGAGCAATTGGCATCCGGTATGCGCAAAGCATTCCTTGAATCACAACAGCACTTGTTGAGTATGGCTATCCTACGACACTTACCAATCGAAATGAACTCCTTTGACAAACTGCTTACCGCATTTGACAGACAAGGACTCATCACTCAACCGACTGTCACTACTGACATTTCACATGTTGATAAGTTCAAAGACAAAGATGGTAACGACATTCAACTTACAAAAGCGCAAATCGAAAACATCTCCAAGATTACTCGCGGTCATGCTTTCCGCGCTGTATCAAATGGTTGGATGAATCCCGATTTGGATTATGTCAAGTGTGAAGATGATAGCGTTGGAACAATGTTCCATGCGGCTCAATGTGTCACAGGCTATCTAACACACAAGCCAATCTTTGCTAACGACAAGAGAGTTCTAACAGGTAACGCAGAAGGTGTTGAAACATTCATGAAGAAGAGTGCTAAGGCTACTAACTTCTTTGAGAATGTTGCTGAAAGCGCAGTTTCAACATACCTCAACCACACAGGTCAAGACACTCTTGGCGTTGAGGACATGGCTGACTTCTCCCAATACTTTGCAGAAAATCCATCTGCTCTAAAGGTTGGATTCAAGAACAGCGCAAGGGCGAAGAACAGCAAGATGACTTCACTTGAGGAAATCCCCGAATACCACACAACATGGAAGCATAAGGTGATTGTTCAAAATCAGTAAGTGATTACTTACATACAATACAGGCCACGCATTAACTTGGTATAGTCCGCACCGAAAGACGGCTACCCCCCATATCTTAGGGGGGAGAGAGAAGAGATATTGTCCCCATCCCATCGAACACTCTCTCCCCCCACCCTTGATTGAAGTTGCTTACAGCGTAAGCGCTACGACAAGAATGGTGATGATATGTCCCCAAAGAAAAACAAGAAAATATTGAAAACAAAAAGAAACAAGAACGAGAAAGCGTATGTCTATGTAGCGCGTATGGTTAACACATACGATGAGCCATTAACTATTGAGATGTTATTGGCAAGAAACAACTTACGCAATTGGAAACCAACAAGACAGCAGATGCAATCCTCATTGTATGATGCAGAAAAGAAAGGTCTAATCGCAAAAGGTCGTGACCCACATTACAAGCGCATGACTTGGTTCAAGTTATCACAAGATGAAGAGTTCTTTAGCGAAGAGATGTTAGAAGAGATTCTATACAAGCCGACTGACTTCAAGAAAGAAGTGAAACTACATGGTCGCAAGGTAACTGAATACAGATTCACAGCACGACAGTTCATAGACCAACTGCATGAAGTTGATGTGAAATTGTATGAGCGCGTCCTTGATACTGTTAGTGACAGTATTGGCGCAAGCGACTTTGACAATAACGGATGGTTTGCTGATGCTGATGGTGACATGTGCATAGAGGTAATCGAACAATAATATTCCCTTAATTGAAAGGAGGAAAAAACATGATGAAAATAATGAAAGAAATAGATACGAAAGATATGAACACAGAAGAAGTGCGCAACTTGTATGTTGAAACGATGTTGCCGGATTGCCCCGAAGGTAATCCACTAATCGAACAAGTGCTATCACGCCTTGATGGATTTGAACAGCGCGTAACAAAACTTGTTGTGTATGGTGAAGAAGATGAAGACGGTAACTTAGTTGAATCGTTTGATACAAGAGGACTACCAAGAGTTATCGCTATTGGTGACTGTCCTTGCGGTGGTAAGAGTTGCCGAGGTGGTTGGCAATGGGTAATGAGGTCGAAAGACTTGAACATGACAGGTCATCGCGGTTCGCTATGGGCTGTTGCTTGTGAAGAAGCGCCTATTGTATTTGATGCAGTAACAGGTGAGTCGCTACCTGCGCCACCAATGGGTGTTAATGCAGATGAATGGAGTCGCTATCAAACAAGCAGTTGGGGTAATGTGTCGAGGATGGATGCACAAATACTTGCCGAGTTCAACCTCGCTACCGCAGAAAACAGAAACAATGATTGGAAGGTGGATTAAATATGGCAAAGCAATATCAAGTAATTCAAGCAGATAATACAGAAGAAATGGAAAGACGCATTCGCGCTATGGAGGCTCAAGGGTATGTTCCCGTTGGGTCAATTATATGTGGCACTCGCCAAGAAACTGTCGAGCATAATATCAAAGGCGCTACGACAGTTCATCAAACATATTTGAAACAGTCTTTTTGGTATGCGCCAAATGTCGATAGTGCTTTTGATTGCCTTGTTAAGCAACACAACCTCTTGACTCAAGTTGTTGAAAACGCGGCTGAACCTTCGGCAGATGACGGCTATGGCAATCGCTTTTGCGAAGTTGATGCAGACATTGTTGAAGTCATTGAAGAGCATCTAAGGGGTGACTGTCAATGACGCTATCACCGGAACTAATGACTATGCTACTACAACTTGACCGTGATGGTATCAGCGAATGCTATGATGTGCTAAAACATCATCGCGCTTCTCTTGACCGCAAAGCCAAGAACAGTTTCAGCGAAGGCGACTTAGTTACATTCGACTACAAAGGTAAGACAATCGAAGGTAAGATTGAGAAAATCAATCGAAGCAGAATCATTGTCCGTCCTCTTAATGGTGGTCGTGGATGGAATTGTTATCCATCATCACTCAAACCGCTAATCACTAAAGACGATATGACGAAACTCAATGACGCTATTGATGAAGCGGCTAAACAAATAGTCGCTAACAACGAAGCCAAAGAAGAGAATATTGTAACCTTCAAAGGTGTAGTATTCAATCCAATGACGGGGGAGTTTGAATGAGATTAAACATGAAGAAGATATTGAAAGATTGGGATGACACGAATGATAAGAGTGATTGCTTTATTAATCGAATGCACACATCGGGTCTTGCACCTTATAGCGAGAATATCTTAACCGCAGATGACCGCGCAAAGGTATTCACAGGAACAGTTGATGGACTGATTGCAAGAAGCGATTGGACTTTACTCGGTTTAGAATCATCGAAAACATTGATGAGAAAGATACGCGATGCGAAAAAATCACCAAAGACTTACGCTATTATGTTAATTGATGATACATTATACGACACGCATCTTGTTTATCATTACCTTAAACACTACCAAAGAGCAAATGATGTTATTCATATGTTCAAGATGGAGAATGTAAAAGAGGATGCACCTATTCTTCTTACAACAAATCGAGAATGGTATTGTGTTATAGCCCCGCGAATGGAGGCAGAAGGATATGAAAACCAAACAAAAGAAACTGCTCCTGTCTTGTTCAAGATAGAACCTAAAGAAGAACCAATGGTGTTTGATGATGAACCAACATTTAATCCAATAACGGGGGTGTTTGAATGAAGCGCATACCTATACTACTTGCAGACGGAACTCTCATTTCTGTTCAAGCATCAAGCGGACACTATTGTTCACCAAAGACTGATGTGGCTTTTGCTTATAGCGCGGTTGACATTCTTGTTGACAAACCGCATGACCTTGCATGGAATAACGGAACGGAGAAGCGCGGTGAGTGGACTTCAACAGCAGACTTAATGGAACTTATACTCAAAGGCGGAGGTATCGTTGGAGGACAATTACCGCCATTGGACTTTGGTAATAAGTTTCTTGTCGAAGCGCGATGCGCAGAAATATCTCGACAGACTGATGATTACTATTGGGCTAACAAAGCGGAGAAGGAGGCCGAAGAAGCGCAACGAACACGCGAGTATGGCTATGTTCATCCAACTGTTGACGACTATGACGAATCACTTGATGACCCTAACTACGAAGAACCCGAAGAACCCTATGAAGGAGATGATGAAGAATGAGTCTATGGTATATTGGCGACCCTTGCTATGCAATTGATGACGACCGTTGGAGTGAGTTCTGCGATATGATTGGCAATTTCAAACACGATGCGCTTGAAGATAGCGGTATCGAGTTCAAATGGTATTGGATTGACGAAGAAGGTGATGAAAGAGTTCATTCTGTTCGCGTCTATAATAGTGGCTTAGGTGGGGATGGCTCATTTGAGTTACATGGCTACAAGTTTTGCGTTGATGCAGGTTTGCTTAGCGTATTACCAATCGAAGTATGTGGTGAACTAAGCGATGAAGAGAAAACAGTTGGCGCACATGGATGCTATGCTATCGTTGATGCGCGATTTAGACCCGTATGGGAAATCAACACAGAACACTTTCCACATATCACTTTAGATATTAATGGAACTATTCAAACAGTCACCGATGGCTACGAGGAATGCGAGGCTTGCGGTGAAATGACTTACGAAAATAACATGGTCTATAACGACCATCAAGGCGCAGTATGTTGTGGTTGCGAGGAAGAATAACACAACAAAACAAGGAGGAAATAATATGGAAACCGAAACAAAACAAGAGCATGAAGAAAGAAAGACAAAGGCGTATAGAATTACTGACGCTATCCGTGAATTGGAGAATGATTTAGCGTATCAGCGCTCATTCCCATGCGGATATGATGGTGAAAGAACAGATAAAATAACAATACACACAAGTGGGTTATCTTCACCGAGTATTAACATTAACAAGACGCAATGTGTAAAGTGGATGCGAGAGCATTTTGCCAAGAGTAGGTTGTCTAAAGCAGATGGCAAACATTGGGAGAAAGACGGAGTGGCGTATGTTCAACTTCATCGAGGTCGCTATCGCATTTGGGTTAGTTGCTACGAAGAGAGATTCCCAACCGCGCAAAGAGAAAAGGCTTTTGAAAAGGTCGATGAAGTAAGAGATGAATTATTCTCTAATATGAAAACGCTAACAGAAGAACCAATGAACTTTGAAGGTGATGAATAATGGGAACAAGAAGTTTAACAGTATTTATTGATGAATACAGCAAGAAGGAAATCGTCGTAATGTATCGACAATACGATGGCTACATTGAATACTATGGTAAGCGTCTATGCGAATACCTGCAATCATTTGAGGAAGTTGTTAATGGCATTCAGTCAAAGGATTTTGTCCGTAAAACGGCTAATGGTATGTCTTGTCTTGCGGCACAGGCAATCATGCACTTCAAGAGTCAAATTGAGAACCGCGATTATAATACCCAAGTATTCAATGCTGAAAGGGGAATTATGGAAAGCGCTCTTATCGAAGGTAATCATACGGGTGGAATCTATCTATACCCTGCGGGAACAAGAAATTGCGGAGAAGAATACATCTATGTTGTCAAGAAATTGAAGAAAGGTATTACTCTTGAAGCATACAAAGCAGGTTGTAAAGAGTGGACTACAAGAGATGGTAAGACAATGCCCGCCGTTCCCGATGAACTGATACACAAAGGACTTGTATCGAATAATTGGTTTGAACAAGCGCTCAAAGCCGAGAAGGTAATTCATGAACGCAAAGAAGCAGAATGGAAAGCAAAACAGGAGATGAAACAATGATGTATAAACACACAGATGATAAACACGGAACGAAAAGAATAGAAGTGATAGAGTTTGACGACAATGAATACTTTGACGACTTCATAGCAGAAGTGTCGGAGTTGTTGTGGGGAGATAGCGGCGCATACGAAGACCCGAATGGTGAGATTGTATGTCCGCGTGAACCTTACACTTACGAAGAATCAATTGACAGATTGCTCACATTTAGTAATGAAGCACTTGCATGGAACGCACTTGCTATGTGGTGTGGTGCGGGCGACCATCCTCTCCGTCATGACACGGATGAGAAGATGAACTTGCGCGAATTGATGGATGATATAATGAAGGAAGTGAAACAATGAGGCAGACAAACATGAATGAATTACAATTGAAAGAACGAATAAAAGAACTTGAGAAGAAACTCGCGCACTACGAAGACAACTGCACTATTGT
>CEQR01110869.1_pt1 | contig 13348 bp, 18 predicted proteins | sample 530901 | NCBI WGS metagenome assembly CEQR01 (sample SAMEA2621085, study PRJEB7988) | marine metagenome | isolation source: saline water (ENVO:00002010), including | reverse complement strand
GTCCCGCCGGTCCCGCCATTTTTCAATTTTATTTTTCATTTTTTTATTTCTCTGGGAAAACTCTATATACAAAGGCGTTTTAAGGAATCAGCCATAACCGACATACTCCGTCAGGATCACATGACATCCGTCACGTATTCCGTCTTCGGCACAATCCCATAAGAGGTAACCGTCATAACCTTGGCTGAGTAGGATTTTCCAAGCAAGTAGAGCATCTGCCTCGCCCCCTCCACTGCCATTACCTACCCAGTACATGTACCAGCCATCCTTACCTTCTTGGGGTATTTTTGCGTCGTGAGTTACCTCACCTTCGGAGGACCGCAGGACTTCAAAACGACCCTCTTGCTCCCAGAAAAAAGCGGCCATGCTGGTATGCGCCAGAAACTTAAAATCATCCATGTCAAATGACAGGGTACACCTGTCGGTTTCTTCAAGGACTTTGAGCAGTACGGTAGCTTCCATCACGATAGTCTCTCTTCTAATGGCTGTACGAGCCGGTAGATATTACCTTCATAGGTCGTTTGACGGGGTCCTACAAAGCTGGGTTTGACGTAAATCTTTTGTTGGTACTGGGGGTGGTGCCTGTACCGTGGGTGACTCAGCGTCCTCCAGTAGCCTCTGCGGCGGTGTGGTTTAGGTGAAGCGTGAGTCCCGGTCCCTTCTTTCTGCGTGGCGGGCATTCGGTCCAACAAAAGCACGTGAGGGCCGCTGGCCGTGTTCCATGGTCGGTCACGGTTTGCCAGATTGCTCTTGGATTTAGCAAGCTTTTTAGGGTTGGGTAGCACTTCGACGGCGTGTCGATTTCCGTATTTTAAATATCGGTGCATACTCCCAACTTCCGTTAATGTTTTAGCAGTACAGTCTCCCCCCTCTTTTTGAGAACTGTCAGGAATTGAATTGTGTATATAAAAATCATCAGTTGACTTTGTTGGAAAGTAATACCACCGAGGCCTTAAATCACCCAAATCGCCTTGGAAAGCAATAATTTCTTTTTTTTCGCTAGGGGTATAAATTGGATGGTCTAAGTCAGGTATCCAAAAACAATACGTTCCTAGAATAGCGGGGTCTGTCCACTCGCCTTTATCCCAAAAAGACACGGCGCACAAACCATAATAAAAATCATGGCTGTCGAGATCAAACATCCGGTCCTCTGGTGTATCCGAATCTGCAAGCATTCTTTGTACAAAATTGCATGAAAATGCGTCTTCTTCTAATTCTTTACTAAGCGGGTGGTCTTCGTTATCTCCCTTTATAAAATACACCCACTTTCTGACGGGACCTTTTTTTACGTTGGCAAGATCTTTCCAATAATCTTCTGCCAAAAAAACAAAATCGTCATAAAGCCATTTAGTTTTTGACTCAAACCATTCTTCGTAAGGAAGATCTCCGCGTTCTTTCCAACCAAATTCGGCGTTCATAACGCGTTCAAAAAGTCCGGGTTCGGTTTGCTCAAAATGCTTTCCCCAAAGACTAATTATTGGTGCATGTAAAGACTTCAAAATCATTTTTTTGATCAAGGGGCTTTGCCACCCGGTGTCAGGTCTGTCTAAGCCACGCAGAGTTTTTCTCACAAAATCGTAATCTGGGCGACGCATGGTCATCACCCCCGCTTACTGGTCATGGGGCGCATGTATCGTTCTTCGGCAAGTTGCACACGTTTCTTGGACCCGTCTGCCCACATGATCTCCATCCACTTACGGCCCCGCTTCAAGATAGCCGCGGCCCGTGTTCCGTTATCCGTGTGGTATAGCACGGGTTCCCAGCCCCTGTTGAGGGCTTTTCGATAAGTCAGTTTCATAGTTTTCTCCTAGTAGCCATAAAACATTTTACCACGCTTTACTCTCATACGTCAAATGGTAAAAAAGCTGTGTCCTAGTCTTTACGAGCATTCTTTATGAAATACTAGGCTCCCGCGCCTCGTATTAATACATTTTTTGTAGTCACCACCAACAACAAAAAACGCACAGACTAGGTATTGCAACCGACTACAGCCAAAACCGGCTGGGCGTGGGACAAAAGGTAAAAACCCACTCGAACAAAACTCTTAGAGGAGGTGCGGCAACACCTAGTTTTGCTCTACCCAAGAGGAGTGCGAGAGCCCATTCACACCTTACAGAGGATTACTCTCATAGTCAAATGATAGAAAAACGGAAAGGGTTGTGTTTTGGTTTTCTATCGAAACTTGCGTTGGATGTATTTGAAGACGCTGTAGATGGTCAGCACGTAGAAGGCTATGACGGTCATGGGTATGGAGATGTAGGCCAGTTCCCATGGGGACAGGAACAGAAGCTCCCACGTGAAGTGGATGGCGGACTCCACGTCTCCCATGGGACCTATGTCATAGGCTATGTCGTTTTCTTCGAGCAGGAACTGGAGGTCGTCCCATTCTTCGGGCGTGTAGCACCGGACGTAATCTTCCGGACAGGGTTGCATCAGTGGAGCATGGACCCGTGGGCCGAGTTCACATAATCCTCATGCTTCTCGAGGAGATAGTCGGTGTAGATTTCAAAGCCCATGTGGCATAGCCCTGCAAAGAACTCCTGCTCGCTTTCGGCGGACAGAATTTTCATCATGCTTTGGCAGGTTTCATCCCCGAGCCATGAGTCGTTTGTGGTTTCATTAAGAACAAAGTCGAGAAAAGCCTGATCGTCTTCCAACAATTGGGCAATCTCTCGACGTTGGTTAGTGGTCACTAACTTTTTATCGCTCATCTAAACCTGTTGCCTAGCAAGGCTTTGGACCTCTCGAGGCAACGATTGTAAGACTTACAGCAGTAATTGTCTGCCCGCGGCGTCAATAGCGTATCGAGGATTCTACGGACGGTTCTCCAAAAGCAACTTTCAGTGGTTCTGAAAGCACGGCTGGATATTGTTTCCGCAGGGTTTCCGCCAAATAAAATGTTTAGCGCAATAGATAGACCGTCAATCAAGTCAACCACATAGACTTTTGCTCGTTTTAGCTTTGGGTTTTTCAACATTTTTTTCATCCGAGGGTAATGGTCAAGGTGTAAAGCTGAAACGTCTATGATAATTGTGGTTTCTCTCATCCAACTATGCCTACCAAGCTCATAATCAAAAGGATACCACCAAGGATGGCGTACTCTTTCCATGTCATCGGCTTGAATTTCTCGGGCTCTGCTTCGTTGTCCGTGGTCCCTGACGCTTCGACGCCGCCCACTGTGACCCACGCCTCATTCTCTGGTGTGTTCGGGTCATCTGCCACAAACCGCCCGCTCTCTGTTCTCGCTCGCTTTTTAGCCATCACGTTCTCCTATATCGGTGTACGATGGTTCCCATAAACTAACATATATGCAGACGCCGCGCAAAAAAAACCCGGCTCTGGGGCCGGGTCGGGATCATCATTTCGCAGTCACTTTGGAGAAAACTATGGTTGATCCCTAATAGCTCTTAGGAGTTCTGCGATAACCCCCATGAGAAGTCATCGCAGGACCCCAATCTATCACTCAGGTCGGATAATTTCAAGAACCTCCATGGTCGCCTCTGACAGGGGCGTAATGGACAAATCTTTTTGAATAGCTACGGGCTGTTTGAGCCGATTAGCAGTTTGCTGTCCGGCTTGTATGGAAATCAGCACGTCTTCAATTTCTTCTTGGGTTATTAACATCTTTCGCATCGTGTTCTCGCACCGCTTCACTTTTAGCTTGGAGCAACTGTTGCCAGACTTCCAGCTTATCGAACTGATCCTTGGACACCGTGCCGTTTGCAAAGTCCTCTTCAAACTTTTTCAAAGCTTTATCAAACTCTTGCTGGATGGTCATATGCTAAAGCTCTTGGAACTCAGAGGGGCATCGTTCTCTTTCTTGAACGTGTCCACCTGCTCAGAGATGTACTCCTGATCACGATTGGACAGATTCTGCATCTTCCATTGCTCAATGATGTAGCGCAGTTGTCCGCTGATAGTGCGGCCTTCGACGCGGGCAATGACCACCACTTCCTCGTACACGTCTCGAGGTAACAAAGTGGATTTCCATTTGGTTGTATCCATTTGATTCTCCTAGATATTACCAAGTTTTCTGTGGTGAGCTACACACATTTTGTGTTGCTCGAGGGTAAGTTTCTTGTTCTGTCCGTAGTACGGGATAGCTAGTCGTTGCGCTACCATGAAGTCGTTTAACGAGTCTTCGTCGCCGTCAATCATGACGGTGGCCAACACCCTGCCAAATTTACCTTTGGAATCTAATGTGGTCTTGATGGTCACCTCTGTGCCAACAGGCAACAGATTGTTCACAAACTGTTTGGCAAACCGGCCCAGTGCTTTGAGGTCCTCAGTGCCCCCGCTCACCCTGCGCGTTTCCGCAGTATCGATGCCGTACAGGCGGACGCTCATTTTGAGGGACACGTCAAATCCCAACCGGACGTTCAAAGACAGGCTGTCCCCGTCAATGACGCGTAGCACTTCGGCGCGGTAGCAGTACAGTTCCATGTTATACGATTCTACGCATAGTTATGAGATTAATCAAGCTCTTCACCCTCACCCCAACTTGGCCCGTAGTCCACGTCACATTTGTTGGGAACCTGCAATGGCACGGCGTTTTGCATGATTTCTGAAAGCTCACGAGCGTGGTCCTCGCTCTCGACTGAGAAGGCCAGTTCGTCATGCACCTGTAGCATGGGCACGTGCCCTGCTTCACACACGTCCACCATGGCCTGCTTGGTCATGTCCGCGGCAGACGCTTGGATCAGGCGGTTCAGAGCTTTATAGGTGTAAGCTCGACGTAGTCTGGTCGTTGGTCCGTGAGCCGCGATGGCTTCTTCTCGAGGCAGGGCTTTGTGCATTTCAAACGCGTCAGGCTCCCAGAGGTCAAAGCGGCATTTTCTACCGCGCAGGGACCGCACACTACCGGATGACCGCGGGTCCTCCAGTTTCTTCTGTACGCCTTTCATGAGTCCTTTTACGAAGGGGACGCGCTTGTGATATTGCTGGGTCAGGGCTTTGGCTTCGTCCACGCTGACATCCAGTTGATCTGACAATTTATTAACACCCATCCCATACATCATTCCGAGGTTGATGACCTTGGCTTGCTTGCGGGGAATGCGGGCCATCTCGCTGACCATCGTGTGAAAATCCATGTTGGGATCATTTCGGTACGCATCCACAAAAGCCTCGACGCCCTCTAACGGCATACCCTTGTAATCACCGTAGTTCTTCGCGAAATGCACCAAGATCCGCGGCTCTTGTTGCGAGAAGTCGATAGCCGCCCACTGCTGGCCCTCTTCTGGTAGAAACAACGAGCGGATCATAGGGCCTAGCTCTGGGTCGCGGGCCGGTATCTGTTGCAGGTTGGGCGAGTTCATGGAGATGCGGCCTGAGACGGTGCCTCCGTCGTCTGACCGTAGCTGGTTGATATGGCTATGAATCCTGCCGTCATGCACGTATTTCAGGATACCATCGATAAACGAGCCGCTGGTCTTGTTGAGGTTGCGGGCTTTGACGATCCACTTGGCGAGGTCGTGGTTATGTTCCGACAGAAACGATTTGGTAAAGCTGGGTGCCCCTTTCTCTGTACTGGGGTAAGGGATGCTCAGTTTGTCGAAAGCCTTGGAGATAGATTGCGCCGCCCAAATTTCTACATCTGTGCCTGCCAATGCTTTGATTTGTTTAAGAGCTTCTTTCTCCTGCTTGATCAGGACTTGCTTGGTCCGTTCAGCGCGGTCCAAGTCTACCCGTATGCCGCGCTTCGTCATCTCGACAAGGTGCGGTAGCAGGCGAATCTCTAGGTTCCACACGTCCCACAGGTCTTCACGGTTCAGCAGGGTCTTGAAGTGATTCCATAGCTCCAGCGTAATCTCTGCGTCTGTCTCCGCGTAGGGGCCGACATACATAGCAGGGAGCTTCCACATCTCGCCCTTGGGGTCCACGCCAAACTCCTTTGCGGCCTCTACCAGTGTCTTTTCGGACTTGGTCTTGCCGAGGTAGTCGTAGCACAGGGCATTTAGGCTGTAGCTGAAGCGGTTTTCGTCAATCAAGCTGGCGGTAATCATGGTATCGATCACGCGGCCTTTGACTTCAAAGCCCTCTGCACGTAGCCAGCCAAGATCGTACTGGGCGTTGTGCATGATCTTGTCGGCAGGGCACTCAAAGACCTTTTTGAGCCATTTGCTGACAATACGCTTGTCTAAGTTGCCGCCGCCTGCGTGACCCACAGGGACATAGCATTTCCAGCCGCCTACCGCTATTGCATAGCCCACCACCTCGCCGTCCTTCGTTGGCCAGCCCGGTCCTTTCTGCTTGAGGTTCGGGTCGCGTGTTTCAACGTCTATGGCTATTTCGTCGGCGTCAAAGATGTCCGGCAACTCCATCGGGGGCACCCAATCGGATTTGGGCGGGAACATCGCCATCTGTAGCTTTGTCATGCTACTTTCCTCTCTCGCAGAATGGCTTTTTCAAAGTGGTTGCAAGCTCTACACCACCACCCCACACGCTTGTTCTCTGAAGCAAGAATGATCTCTTCAGCTTTGTTCTTACACTTGGGACACGGGGTGTGACTCATTTCGGTTTCTTCTTTCATAACGCATAGGCCCTTAAATAGTCGTCCGGTTCGAGGATGTAGAGGTTTTTTAATGTGCGAGTGACCCCCACATAGAAAACGCGGTGTAGATCATCGCCGCCTTCTTCTATGGCCGCGGCAGTAAGATCAGGCAGGATCACCACGTTCTCTGCTTCGCCGCCCTTTGTGCCGTGAATCGTGGACAGTCGGATGCGCGGCTTGGCGTTGAACTTCTCGCCGCTCCGCAAGAGAGCCGTTATGTAGGCCCTGTCGGCATCTGGGATGCGATCCATAGCCTCATGCCAGATCATTTGGTCAGTGGCCAGTAAGCCGTAATGATCTTGCAGTTGCTTGAGGTCGAACATGTCTTCGTCGTCTGCGGCTATGTTTTTGTGGCCACGTTTTATCCGTGCACCATTTCCGGTCATGTACCCGTAGATTGCTTGCACTGCACCAAAAGGGATCGCCTTACCTTTCCGCATGGTTTCCCAGCCGTTGATGGCCAGTGACATCTTTTCGGGAATAGAGCGTCTGCCTGCCTGTGTTTCAAACAAATAGCCGCCATTTTTAAGCTCTTGCTGGATGTCATAAAGCATGTAGCGAGCTTGGGCCATGATGAGCCAACTACCCTCGGACATGTCTATTGTCCTGATATCAGGAACACGAAATATCTGTCCCTGCTCTTTTTTGGGGCGGTAGACCTTTGGGAAACGATTTTGTATGCGAGAAGCGATTTTCTCTGCTAAAACGTGAATTACTTCGGGAACGCGGTAACTTTGCTCTAAAACTTCGGCATCACCGGACAAGTTGATGAAATGGTCAACGTCCGCCCCAGCCCAGCGATAAATAGCCTGATCGTCGTCGCCTGCCACGTACATCCGCTCAGACTTTTCATCCAGCTTATGAGCAATGTCCCACTGCAAGGGCGACAGGTCTTGCGCTTCATCCAGAAAGCATATCTTCAGCGGGGGCATCAAATGATCAGCTTCCTTGGCAAAACGCATGATCAAGTCTGTAAAGTCCATTAGGCCAAAGGTGCTTTTGTAGTTGGCGTAAGAGTCCGCAACATACTTCACTTCCATCCACGTGAAGTTGACGTTGGAGTGGTTGTACTCATGCTCCAGCGCGGTTTTCTTGGTCTTTGACAGGTTGATGAGTTGCAAGATGGGGTGATCTGTAGCCTTAAACGACACATCTTCGTCATCGCTGGCCGAGCTATTTAGGTTAAAACCTATGGCTTGGGACAACTCTTTGTAATTCTGCGAACCCATCAACTCAGTCTCTTTGACGCCCATCAGCCGATATGCGAGAGAATGGATGGTGCGAAAATACGGCAGGTCCTTGTCAGGGTCCAAGTCAAACCGCTTGGCGGCGCGTTCTTTGGCCTCTGTCGCCGCCTTACGGGTAAACGCAAAGAAGCCTACCTGTGAGGGCGGGATGCCTTTGTCGAGGGTTTGTTCCACCATGTTCAGCAACGTAGTGGTCTTGCCGGTGCCGGGCGGCCCGAATATCCGGAACATTAGAACGGGTCCGGGGTCCGTGGTTCAAAGCTTTTGGACTCTGGTCCTCCGGTAGGAGTCTCCGGTAAAGGTACGCGCCACACACGTATGGCTTTGCCCTTAATTTTTAACTGCACAGCCTCGCCATTGATGTCCCGTAGACGCTGGGCCACTTTATGGGTCTTAAACTCACTGAAGCGGTTTTTACGCAGAAATCCCTCAAAGTCTTTGAGCCTGAAATGAACAGCCTCGCCCTCTTCGTCCACCCATGGACGGCGAAGCAAAATTTCTTCCTTGTCTTCGGCTTTTTGTGTAGAAGTGCAGAACTCGTCCAAAAACTCGTAAAACTGTCCATTAATGCTGGCGTCCTCGCTCACCTCCATAATTGCGCCGTCTGTCTCAGCCATTTCTTTCATAAGCTGGTTGATGCGGCCCTCCCACCCGCGGCGGGGCATGGTCTGAGGCATAAAATTAAGCTGTTCGATACAGGCTTTCTGAAAGACGGTCTGGTTCTGAAGCGCGTCCGTGTCCAGTTCCAGCGGTACACCGTTCACGTCTAGGAACCATACGGGCGGGATGGAGTTGTATTTGCGTAAGTTTGCTACGGCCATGTCGCTGATAGCGGCTCCAATGCCAAACTTGCGGGTCTGGCATAGCTCACGGTTGCAGTACGGTTGGATCGGCGGCTCGTTGCACCGGTAGGCGTAGTCCTTTTTTTCCAACTGTTTGACCACGATATTGACCTCATTCAGAGGCAACGGCGGGTCGATGTAACTCATGTTGTGGTGGAGGATTTCGTCCTGCCACGTATCTGCGTAGGCTTTACGTAAGTAAACACCTATCGAAAAGAGTCCGTTGTTTCGGCCTCCTTCACTAATTTTCTGGGAGCATAGGGTTTGGAGACAGGGCGGACCGTCCACAATCGCTGTTCCTTCGACGGTAGCCTGCGTGAGTGCTTGTAGTTGCTCTGGTGTTTGGACGTGTGCCGCATGAAGCCCGAAAAACTCCTGCAATGTCGCGGCGGACCCATCATCGTTGAAAGCGTAGCGTAGCCCCTCTTCCGCATTGAAATACGGCATATTGAGGAAGTTACCGATATCGCCTCGGTCTAGGAAAAGTTTGATTTGCTTCGGAAATATTTCGCTACCGCCGTAGCCCAGCCCACTAGCTAGATGCTGAAGTGTGGACTGCATGATCTTGGCGGCCACCCAATCGGTGCTGAAGATGAAGCAGTGTGCGCCTCCGCTTTTGGACCGACAGACTACCAGAGGAAGCTTGGCGTGACGAATCCGCTCCACCAACTTTGCATGGTCTAGTGGGTATTCATCAATATCGATGCAACCCCAAATGCACTTGTCGTCTTCATTAATCGGGATGATCCCGATCCCTGCCCCTTCTCCAGCCAGATGTTGCTGGAAATGCTCCGTGGTGCGTGGCTCGCGAATAACTCGCGCTTTACCTTGTGATTTGCCATTAGAGCTTGTTCTGTCGATTTCAAACGTGCCGTAGGCTTGTTTGAGGCCATCAAATATGACCGAGAAACGATCTGCATCAGACATTTTTTATTCGCCAAAGTAAGGGGGCCGAAGCCCCCGTTTTCCTTAAAAGGGTGCGTCTTCTCCTGCACCCGCGCCATCGTCGGTGTGTTTGACTTCAACCTCACCGCGCAGAATGGATTCGGAAAACTCTTTGGCTTGCATGTAGTGTGCGCCGTCTTCGACAACACCTTCCAAGCTGATGTCCCAGCCATGCCAGCTACCCTTGCTGTTCTCTTCAGAGACAGTTTTGAGCAGATAAATGTGGCTGAAACGGGGTGGTGTGAACGGCCCGTTTTTGCCCACTAAAGTGCGTTGGGCAATCGTGGAGTTCCACCTACGGCTTTTCTTCAACTGCGTAGATTTCATCGGTATCAAGGCAGTCGTAGTCGTGCCGTCCTCTTCAAGAATGACGACGAAGTGCTGGTGCGTCTCCTCGAGGTACGTGCCGTTACCGCCGACAACATAGTCTTTATTGTCGTTCGGGTCCCGCTCAACTTTCGGCAAAGTGTCCTCCGGCGTATAGATGTTTACAGGAGCGCCACTGCCAGTGCCCCGAGGAGCCCACTCAATAAAGCGCCGCTGATAAGCTGAAGGTATGACACGAATACCTGTCTTACCAGAATAGACCGTATTCGATACGGTATTGAGGATATCGCCTGCCTTCGCGTCGTCCAGATCATCCAGCACTGGGTCCTGACGGCTGAGAAGCTTGAGGAAAGGTAACGCCAGATCGTCCTGACCCAAATTTTCAAGGCCGAGATTAGCGTCTTGTTCAAAGATGTCCGGGCTAAACGGTACGATTTCATTAGCCTCTTCCTTCTTCACTGCTTTTGATGCACTCATGATTTGCTCCTTGCAATCTTGGCCCGTTGGCCTGTGTACGCGCCGAAAAGGTCCATGGGGAAAGAGTCCCCATTTTCCACCCGCTCTTTGACCCACGCTTTCAGCGTTTGCGCGTGGACCTCGGTTTTTTGCTCTGGGATGTAACCCATTCGCTGTGCCGCCTCCATGAAGTCCACGGCCTGTTGGTCTTCGCCGCGGGCAAAGTTACAACTGACTGTGTTCTTGATGATGTCCCCGTAATCGTTATCTCGGAGCCATTGGAAGGCGTTTTCACGGTCGGCCACTTTGATGTGGGCACCATAGGTCGCCTGTACGGTCACTTTGGAACCATCGTCGAGTTCGATGGCATTGAGGCCGAGTTCTGCCAGCATGGCTGGTAGGTCCTCGTCGGTCAGCTTCAGGAGGTCACGTTTGGCCTCTTTTAGCTTGTCATCAAGTTGTGACACCAGATCTTCTTGATTACGGATTGCCCGTGCGATCTCAGCTACACTACTCAAGCCAGTATTGTCCATCTTCTCGATGGCGGAAGCCGTGACTTGGTCGGCTTCCATATCTAAGAGCATCTCGCTCATTGCATCTCCTTTCGTGGTTAGGCCCTTTTTTGAGGGCTGGACAGCCAGCGTACCATCGCATATTATTGCAGTCAACACGCAGAGGGCCTATATGTACACTTTCGCGACACAACCTTACGAACATCAACAACAAGTCTTTAATGATTCGTGGCAACGGCCTTACTTTGGGCTTTTTATGGAGATGGGCACAGGAAAGTCCAAGGTCGCCATTGACACGATGGGCGCGCTGTATGAGGCGAAGGAGATTAACACAGCTTTAGTCATTGCGCCCAAAGGTGTCTTTGATAACTGGGTGAAGAAAGAAATACCCGCGCATTTGCCCGAGCGTATCCAGACAAAAATCGTCAAGTGGCAACCCAACTTCACTAAAAAGTTCCGTGAGGCAATACGCGAGATAGCTGACCCAGAGAAGCGTGAGCCGGGGTTCCTGCACATTCTGGTAATGAACACAGAAGCGTTCAGCACTCCCAAGGGTGCAACAGCCGCGGAACGGTTTGTGAAGCTTAACCCCAACTGCATCACGATTCTGGATGAAAGCACGACGATCAAGAACAAGGGTGCCCAGCGGACGAAGAACCTGATCAAGATAGGTCAGGCGTCCAAGTATCGACGCATCCTGACAGGCTCGCCCATCACTAAAAGCCCCATGGATTTGTTCAGCCAATGTGCGTTTCTGGAGCAAGAGGCGTTGGGCTTCAACAGCTTCTATGGCTTTCAGGGCCGGTATGCGGTAGTTCAGCGCAGGAACATGGGGCCGCATAGTTTTAACGAGATTGTCGGATATCGTCGCTTAGATGAGCTTGGCGAGAAGCTGGACCGGTTTAGTAGCAGGGTGCTGAAAGAAGAGTGCCTTGATCTACCGGACAAGGTATACCTGCGGCGCGAGGTCAATCTAAGCAAAGAGCAGGTGGTGGTGTACAAGCAGATGCAAGATTTGGCGCTGGCACGGCTGGAAAAAGGCGAGTTGGCTACCACAGCCTCTGTCCTGACACAGATCATGCGGCTACAGCAAATCTGTTGCGGTCACCTGCAACCAGACGAAGGACCGCTACAACCTATAAAAAACAATAGGTTACCGGAACTTCTTGATGTAGTTGAAGAAGTACAAGGCAAGGCAATTATCTGGGCGACTTGGACTCACGACATCCACGCCATCGAAGAGGCGTTGGCCAAGAAATATGGTCCGGGGTCCGTGGCCAGTTATTTCGGAGAGACGGCGCAGGAAGACCGGCAGGACATTATTGAACGCTTTCAAGACCCGGATTCGGAGCTACGGTTCTTTGTAGGTCAGCCCCGCACCGGAGGCTACGGCATTACCCTGACAGAAGCGAACACCGTCATCTACTTCAGCAACAGCTACGATCTGGAGATTCGGTTGCAGTCCGAGGACCGCGCCCACCGTATCGGCCAGAAAGACACGGTAACCTATGTTGATCTGGTGAGTCCGGGCACTATAGACGAAAAGATCCTGTCCGCGTTACGGGACAAGATCAATATCGCTGGTGATGTACTGGGCGAAAGCGCCAAGGATTGGCTGATTTAAACAGGCTTATCTCGCATCATCATTTCAGCGGCAAGCATTCCTATGTCGTCTTGAGGACCTAAGACTCTTGCGGCCCGCTGAATGGACTGCGGTGTTGCTCTTGCCGCCACTGGCGGTGGTGTGGGCGGTGGTGTGGGCGCTTGTGCGACAGGAGGTGGTGTAACTTCTTCTCTTTCGGCCCGCATCTCATCACCAAAGAAATAACGTAGGGCTAACTTACCGCCCTCAAATTCCACGATCGCACGGGCTATGTCGCGAACTAAAAATTCGGGCACTTTCCTGTTTCTGGGTACACCCGTCCTCTGCTCCATGAACCGGATGTAACCTTCTGTGTCATTTTCTGACGGAGGTGCATACTTGGTTATGAACTCACCCAAGGTCAGACCTCGCGTTTGCGTATCGAGGACAATCTGACGGGTCAAAGCGTTCAGACCCTGACCGGGGGTAGAGAAGGATGCAAAGCCCTCTAAGCCTTCTTCCGCTCCGGGCTGTCCCGCCATTCTTAGATTGCCGGGGTTGTTATTCTTAATTGACAACGGTGCATCTAACTGCTGATCTATGGTCAGGGCACCTAGTTGCTGTGCAGGAACTCTTCCCGTACCAGCAAGCTGTCCTTCCATCCTTTCAAAATCGCGGCGAGTGTCTAGCGGGATGCCCCGAGGTTCAGGTGCAGACAAATTAGTTGGGCGCTGTGCAACACGGGCCATGACCGGGTCTGGCGCAGGCTGTGCGGTAGGGCGCATCGCCTCCATTTGTGCCGCCGCCAACTCAGATTCTAAGTTAGGTTCCGCTTGTGGCGCAGGCTGTGGTATAGGCTGTGGTGTAGGCTGTGGTGTAGGCTGTGG
>CEQR01110872.1_pt1 | contig 13482 bp, 26 predicted proteins | sample 530901 | NCBI WGS metagenome assembly CEQR01 (sample SAMEA2621085, study PRJEB7988) | marine metagenome | isolation source: saline water (ENVO:00002010), including | reverse complement strand
TGCATGCCCGCAGCTGCGTTTACTGCTGTTACTGACTCACTGGCTGTAGCTATAATCATTTGTGTTTTTAGTTGTTTGTAATATTTTTCTACTTGTTTAGTCAAAGGCACAACTCTAGTTTGATAAGTAACTTCTGGTAAATCTAAACATTGGTCTTTTGCAAATCTTATAGATGGTTGTAATGCTTTAAACACAGAATCTTTTGAGTCAGGTTTAGGTAGCCATTTAAATCTAGATATCTGGTACATTACTTTTTCTCTCCATGCGGCTGACAATCTAGGTAATCTATCAGGACATATTAACTTACCAAGACCAAAAGCATCTACAGGAGATTGACACGCAGGTGTTCCTGTCATCATCCATACTCTAGTGTTAAGACTTAATATTTTATTAAGAGTTTTCCACCTTACTGTAGTATGAGATTTATATGCATTACATTCATCAACTATAATTAAATCAAAGTTTTCGTTTTTAATTTCATCTTTAATAATTTTAACTCCATCATAGTTTATGATAGTAAAATCATAATCTCCTTCAATAATTGTCTTTCGTTTGTGTGATGTACCATAACAAACAACTGAGCTTCTATGCATACAAGTGTTAAATACATCTCCTTGCCATGCAGAATACATAATAGATAGAGGACATATTATTAATACCCTTTTAATTTTTCCTTGCTCCATTAAATAATCAGCTGCCCAAAGAGCAGATGATGTTTTCCCTGTACCTGCTTCGTTAAAACAAAAAGCTCTTCTGTTTATACTTAAAAACTCAGCAGTAGCGGCCTGATGCTTAAACGGTTTATATAATCCTGGATATGAATAGTCTCTTCTCATAGGAGAAGGAAGGTAAGATTTTAGTCGTATAAGTGTATTGAGTTTAGTCATTTCATCTAAACCCCAATAAACTAGTAAGTCTGAGACTTTATCTTTTTTATTTATAATTTTGCTTTGTGAAATATGGTCTTTAACTAACTCACCTAATTGATTAGGCAAAGTAAGCTTGACAGCTTTCTCTCCAACTAATTCCATAACTTCCTTACTATATTATTAACTATGTACTTTTTACTTTACTAAAAAAGCACTATACCATTATTTTTAAAAATAGGTCAAGTTTTTCTTTTTCTTTTTTTACCTGCTTTTGATAATGCAATAGCAACTGCTTGTTTCTGAGGCTTTCCTGCTTTTATTTCTTTTCTAATATTTGATGATATTACTTTTCTAGACTTTCCTTTTTTTAGTGGCACGTTTTTTCCTCTCTCTTGTACTTGTTTCTGATATCAACTTACGACTTGAGTTCCTTTTAAAAGAACGATTTTTAGATTTAGATTGTACTACTAGACCATCAGAGTTTTTACCGCCTTTGGATAGAGCTTTTTTATGAGATACATCTTTACCCTTTCGATCTATGCCTTTTGCATCTATTTTTCTTCGGGCTCTAGCACGGGCAGCCCTAGCTTTTTTTTCATTTCTAGCTTTTTGCTGTTGATATTCCTTTTTATAAGGTCTTGGTTTGTTCACATAAGGCATAATGCAAATATTATCACATTAAAATGGTGATGTCTTGGGGCGATTAAATTCACAACTATCCACAGAACACCATCCACATAGGGGTGTAGGGTTAGGTTGCCATTGGTCATAATCATAACTTGTCTCTAATCTACTCAGAGGAGCTTCAAAAGACTTCCATAATTTATCCATATCGCTTCTATGATACTCTTCATCTAAAAAACTATTCTTCAGTATAAACAATAGTCCTGCTTTAATTTTTATTATATCTGGCATTTGTGTGAATAACATAATAGCCATAAGTTTTAACTGTTTTGGATCAGGATATTTATTACTGCCTGTCTTATAGTCAACAATATATGCTTGTTCGCCATCTATGATAACTAAGTCAGCAATACCTCTAACCCATCTATTTTTATCATGAAAGTCGCAAGGCTCTCTGTTGTAGTTGAGTGCCATTTCATATTCACAAAATTTCTCACCATCTATGTTTATTAATGAATCAACTACAGGTTTAAATCTTAAATAGTTCTTTGCTAAGGGTTTACCATCTCGCACATACTCTTCTAATGCTGTATGAACTTCCTTACCATAAAGCATGGCTTGATTTTCTTTTACAGTATAGTTTTTTGCAACACGGATTTCGTAATATTGCTTGGGGCAGTTTTGATATTGTTTTAAGGAAGAGTAGCTCCACGTAAACTGCGTCATTCTTTCCCCTTGTTTATTATAGTTAAATAATATTCCCATAAATTTATTTAGTTTGCAACTCAACAATCTCCATAACTATTTCCATACCCGCCCTCACAAGTGATAGGACAATCCTTTGCCCAGGCTGGAGGCTTAGACATTTCTGTCATGATATAATTTAAAGCATCATCTTTATCCTTATCTGCAGCGACACACACAACAGCGTCATGCACTGTTAGTGCGGGTCTGTACTTATCACTTATGTTTACCATTTGTTCTCCAATAACTATTCGAGCTAACGCTTGTACTATATTTTCAACCATGCCTCCACCCCAAATACCTACTCGTCCATGTCTCCTTTTATACGTGAACTGACTTCTAGTATCAGAAGTGTCCCACTTTAGTTCTGGGTAATAAATATATAAACCATTCGGTAGTTTTATACCCATAGGTGTAATCATTACACACTCACCCTGACCAATGTAGTACGGTGCTTTACCTTCAGGCCATGACGCTATGTCTGCTAGTGCACTATCACATTCTTGCCACAGCTCAATTACTTTATTGTTAACTTCTCTGTAAACTCTTACTAACCTTTTACATTCATCTTCACTAAAGTCAACACCCGCACCTAGCTTTAAAACATTCTGTAGTTTCATAGCACCTGTGCCATAACCTAAACCAAGAATACAAGTCTTACCTACAGCTCGTTCTGTTTTTTCTTTTTTAGTAATTTTCTTGTTATAAACTTTACTAGCAAACTCACAGTACACATCTCTTCCCTCACGATACCACTGTAGGACATCTTCTTGACCTGCTAACCAAACTAATATTCTAGCCTCTATCTGTGAAGAATCTACATTGATACAAACATAACCCTCAGGCGGCACGACGGCTTTCTTTAACGCTTTCTTTTTAGCGTCTCTTGACGGCAAGTTTTGAAAGTTAACTTTATCTGCACCACTCCACCTACCTGTATGTGCACCATAATACTTCAAAGGTATAGGGAGTTTGCCTTTGTTTCTTGCTCCTATGTCAATAAAACGTTCTATGCGAGACTCTTCTATCGTTGACTTTGTACCTAGACGTACTGCACATAAGTCTTGAATTAAAGGGTCTGCATGGTTTTGTAGGGCAATAAATCCCTCGTCTGTCTTTGCTAAAGCAAACGTTGGTTTGCCTGTGGTAGGACTTTCTTTCATAGGTACAGGAACATTAAGTTCCTCAAGTAATTCTGCAAATTGTTTGTTACTTGCTAATTTTTTACGAACTTCCTCTGCCGACTCACAGTTTAATTTAGCTTTCAATCCATCTAATAAAAGTTGTTTTTCTTCTTTAACTTCTGCAAGTCTATCTATTAACAAAGCGTCATCTACTTTCAACTGTGGTTGTGTAAACATTCTTATGGTTAAATCAATAAGCAGCAGCTCTCCTGGCGGATAGTGTCTCTTCAAAATATCAAACAGTTTGTAGGTTAGTTCCACATCATTAATACAATATAATCCATATTGATGTAGCTCCTCACCATCAAAATCCTCTAAACGTTTACCCTTTGCATCTAAGACTTCTGTGCCTTTCTCTCCTAGCTGATAACGTTCTGCAAGTGCTTTTAAAGAGCCACCAGCATTAGTGCCATGATAAGCACGAGCCATAGACAAGGTATCAAAATATACTTTAGGAGATATATTAAAAATAAATGATAGGATTGCTCCATCAAACATCATGTTATGACACACTAACGCAGTGCTGGCCCAGTCAATAGTGTCTAAGACAGCTTGAATTTGTTTGTGTGTCCCTGTATGCCAATGGGTAAGTCCATCATCAATCTTGATACCTACGCCTATAACCTGAAAACGTGGGTCTCTTATGTATTCTTCTGTTGTGAGTTTATTAAGACCATAGCCAACATCATAAAAGGTCTCAAAATCAAGTGTTACTAACTGCATAATTTCTATCTCTCTTTTCGTGTTTACATTTACCAACTATATTATACGCACCTTTTTTTTGCTCCCATGCACACCACCAAACTCCTCTATCAAGAAACTTAGCTTTTTCTTTACACTTATTGCAGACATTCTCATTTAATTTTTTCATAGTTATCTCTGCAATCTGGACTACACCATCTTCTCTCATCACTAACAGATTGTCCACATGATAAACATTTACCTGTAATATTTTTAGGTATAGTGGTATCAATCTTTTTTAATGTAGCTTCTATACTTTTTTGTATTTGTTCGTTAGCTCTATCTACTTCGTCTACCATCTAATCTTCCTAGTGATTTAGCCCAGTCTATTCTTTTTCTTTGTTGTTGGCGAGTTATGGGTTTTGGAAGTTTTAGTTTGCCCTGTTTTTCTAATCGTTTCAATACTGATATGTCAGCTCCAGAATATCTAACAAGACTAGCACGAGTTGCATCAGGGTTTTCTGTTTTGTACTGTTGTACTCTTTCTACTATGACATCTAACTGTTCTGGCGTATACATTGACCCTCTAGGCATTTTTACCTCTGGCTTTTCTCAATGACTCTTTACCTTTCTTAAATATAGAGGCAACCTCTGTTTTACCCATAACTTTAGCTCGTTGCTCACCAACTGTTAGAATTTGTATTTTACGAGCATAAGGTTTATTTATCTTTTTAACTTTAGCTACAGTTTTTCTTGCGTCTGTCGGAGTCGCAAACTTTATTGGCACTGTGTCCTTTGGGTTTTCATCAGTATACAGTCTACGACCACTACCTTTTGGTTTTTTACCTGTGCCTACTTTTGGGTCTCTTTTCTTTCTCATTTGTCCTCACTGTCCAAGTCGCCATTCATAACCAGTTCTCAATGCGTTGATGAAAACTTTTTGTCAACTCTTTCAATTACTTCTATATGATGATGAACGTTTAAATTTTTATTCTCTTGTACATACATCATAAGATACCTAAATCTATCCTCTGTGTTTAAGCTGTTGTAGACAGAACTATCACGCTTCGGGTTGATAATGTCATTCAAGGTTGTAGGTTTTTTACTATCAGTCATGTTAATCTCTCTTACTTAATATTGCTTTCGCCTGTTTTAATAAATAACTCTAGCATGTCTACGTTCTTTTCGTCAATAACTAATGATTGACCTAGTGAATTTTTTATATCGTTGAGATTTTTTTCTTGAAGTGCTGTGGGTTTGTTGCCATTGGCTTTACATTCAATACCAATAAATTTCCCACGATAAGAGGCGATGATGTCTGGCACACCACTTGAGCCATAACCACCTGTTGAGGGCATACAATAATAACAACTAAGTTCTTTGAGTATGTGCTTGACTTTCTGCTTGACTTTCTTTTCTGGTGTCAATGCTAATTCCTTTTAGTTCGGATAGTTCATCTTCGGACATGATTATAACATATATACTATCAGATACATACCAACCAATATTTTTAAACTCTGGATTATTTTTAGTGTATCTGTAATATGTATAACAATCTAATTCATTGAATGCGTCATCATGTTCAAAAGAGTTCCAATCTTCTTTAGGAATAGAATTAATCATAGCTAACTTTAGCTGAGTAGAGGTGGGTAGTTTCGTATTTTGAAAAATTCTTTTAGTGTTGTCGCCAACATAAAAATTATATTGTGGTGTATCTCGTCGTGAGCTTACGACGAAATCCATTTGAAGAAGCACCATATAGTTTTCTTCAAATGGATAGGGACTGTAGATTATTTCATCTGTTCTCATAGAGAACTATCATAACTTTTTCTCTATGAATTTTGCAAGTGTTAAATTAATACTCGCCCTCACTTACAATCCACTTTCTTAGTTTAGTAATACCTACTTCTTCTTTAGTGGGTCTTTTTTTTGGGTTAGGATTTTTAAGACCATTCTCATAAATGTGCACTACCATTTTCATAGTTTCTGGTGGTAAATCTCTTTTTGCTGTATTTGCCCCCCATGTACAGAATACAATGTTACTTCTTTTTCTACCTTTTGTTTTAGTATAACCTTTTTTGGGTTCTAATTGGTCGCAAGATACATTTCCAAGAGGTCGTTGATTTCCCATATCATAGTTCCAACGTATCCAAGTAAATTCATCACCTGTATAAGGACAGTAGTAACCAAACTCTTTTTTCTGTTTTACCCACAAATTCCAAAAAGTTTTAAAGGTTGGGTGTTCGTGAGGTAAGTCGTGCTTTTTTGCATTGTTTACTGTGCCTCTCCATAGTTCATAAATGTATAGAGTTTCATCGCCTTGTTCTTTAAGTGCTATTCTTTTTTGTTTAAGAAGTTCATCATTCGCTTTTGCTGTAGCTGACTGCCTATTCTTTTTTCTAGTCGCTTGTCCTTTGGGACTATTTCTATATGTTTGTCTAGTTTTTTTTCCCTTAGGACTTTGATTATATTTCTTCGTACTTGCTTTTCCTTTAGGACTTGTGTCATACTTCTTTTGACTAGCTTTACGATTAGCTTTTTTCTGTTTTTTAGTTAATAAATCTTTTTTCTTTGTATATTGATTTGCCATAGTTTTTACTCCTAATTTTTCTTCGTTATTTGCGATTTAAGGTACTTAAAAAAACTTTTGCTTATCTAAGTACCCCCCAAATTATTGTGGTTTAGGCATTAGTAACCAATCTACTAAGAAAGGATTACCTTTTAGTGAATGATGCCTAGAGTTTAGTTGATAATAACAACCCAAATCCTCAAACCAATTAGAGCTGTCATTATAACTATGTGTCTTAAAGTATTCTTCAGCAACAGTTGCTCCAGCTCCTTTATTTTCTTCTGACCATTGTTCCAGCTTAAGTTTTAACATAGCAAGTGTAGGTTTTATACTATCATAGAAACTTAGTTGTTCTAGGTTACGTACCACCTGTGTATTTTGCATTATTAAATTACCCAACTTTATATCTAACTGCTCTGCCATCTCAAGTCTGTGTAAGTCGTGAGTTCCTATTTTACCATTAGGTAATTTATAACAAAACTGCCTTTGATATCTCCCAGTTGTTACTTCTGGAAAATGCTCAAAAACTTCACCGACTAAAAAGCCACCCATGTTCATTCTACCAATACTAATAAAGCCATTTTCAAACTCTTCCTTTAGGTCGCCAATCACTTTCTTAAGATGATTTTTGTCATCATCAAGGGTTTTGATAACGTTCTCATAGTATTCATTGGTTTTATGAGAAATAGGTTTTTTAGTACCATACAAACTATCTATCAATTCTCCTAGCATTTCTCTGTTGTCGTAAGTTAAATCACTTAACTTTCTATCATAATCTGATATAAGACTTGATATAGTTTTGTTTCCATCAAAATAGTTTGAAACAACATCTTGAGTTTGTATGAGAATAGGTTTCCAAGTTGGTGTAGGAGCTGATGTATCAGCAAGAGGCGACCATTCTTTTTTTCTTAATGATTTTAATACTTGTGATACTTTTATAGACTTAATAGTTCTTCTATCCCAACTATCACGACCTCTATCTTTGATATAATAGTTTGCCTGAAAACAATAATTATCTTCATTATCATAGTATACAACAGCTTGAGGAATACCATCATAAGTCATCACGAATGCCTCATCATACCACATAGTTCTACCTTCACTTGCTTGTTTCTTAATCTCCTCATCTAACATAGGGTTATAATTAATATCATTAAATTTATCAAAATCCTCTGCCTCTAAATAATTTATATGCCATTGAGTGTCATACTTATGCCTCGCTAGAAATAGTCTTTGACTTACACGCATGTCATACCTATGACATAAGTCTTTTACCATAGGAAAAACTTTACTCTCATTCAAACTTTGTTCCAGCTCTGCTGTGTGCATATTGTCGCTTATATATTTATTCATAGTTTTTTACTCCAGTTTTTGTTTTTAGGATTAATCTCTGTTGGTTTACTTTCATAAATACCAACTGCTAACACTTCAACACTACTTGGCTCTCCCCAAGTGTAATGATTTTGCACTAAACTCTCTGCCTCTTCACTACTATTAGCCATTACAGAAATCGGCTTATAATGTTGTGTAATGTATACTTCGTACTTTTTCTTCTCTTCATTCATAATTTTTACCTCGTAGTTTGCGATTTAAGGTACTTAAAAAAACTTTCGCTTATCATAGTACCCCCCAATTTCGTCGTAAGCTCACGACGACTATCAATTAAACTTAGATAGTATGTCATCAATACCTTGCTTAACTTCTGCTCTAGTGCTATCACTATCTCTTAGTAAGTCAGTAGATACTCCGCCAATCACTTTTTCCAAGTCATCAACTGCCTCTTGCAACATATCACTTTGCTCATTGTCTATTGGTTTAAAGTTCTTAATAGTATTTACCAATGCTTTAGCTCGTTGAAATGTAGTATCATAGATAGCTCGTTTCTTAAAAGTAGGTTGTCCCTCTTTGTCAACACCCTCTATCATTCCACAGCAGTGTGAAATACTCCTCATCACATCAACGATACGATTACATTGGTCATTGATTACTGTTCTCACAATATCATCTGCTTGTTGCTGATACTCTGCTTTCAAATCATCTGCTGTATCTTGCGACACTTGACATCTGAAATCTTGGCTCGGTACTTCTGCTACAAACAATCGCATGTTAAACTTGTGTCGTAGTTCTTCAACACTTGGATAGTCGCTTTTGTCAAACATATCACCTTGTTTAAATGCCTCATCACTTACAAGAGTTTGATAGTTCTCAAGGAAGTCCTCTACTGCTGTATTAAACTCACTTTCATACTTATCATACTCTGTCTTAAATTTCTCAAGGTCAACTGTTGGTAACAAGTGCTGTGAATTGTTCCACCTGTATGTAGACTGTCTAAGCCATTTAAGTATCAACTGTCGTAACTTCACAATCCTATGGTGTTTAGGATTTTTAGCAAATAGATATTTAGTAAACTTACCTGTACCCAACTCTGCTTTTTTCATAGTCGTTACTTCATCAGAGATACCCCTGTCTTGTTTGGTTGCAGTCCACACATTCACATCAACTGACACCAACATACTTGATGTTGCCAACGACACAATGTGTTCTGGTTGTTGTAGCTTATAGCTATCTGTAGTTCTACCACTTTTTTCTAATAACATAGTTTTTCTCCCATAGTTTAAATTATTTAATCATACTGAACGACAACACTTCCAGTCGTTCCCTTAAAGTCTTTCCTGTCTGTTACAACATACAATGTAGGTGTAGACATATTCCATTGAATATCATGCTCAACCCAACCATCAGTAAACACAATGATTGCCTCAGCTTTTATTCGTTCCTTTGTGATGTATTCACTCACACAGGATAGTCTAGTGCCACCACCACCTGCAACCTTGAGTAACTTATGTAGCTCTTGATATTGGTCTGGTCTGAATATCTGTTCACTACATACCTCATAGTCCCACCACAATATGCGTATCAAGTCTGGTGTAACTGTGTTCACGATACTCTGCAACTCGGTAGCAAAGATTGTCAGTTCTTCTTGACCAATACTTCCAGATGTATCACATGCAATCACTAGCTCACCTACACTCTCGTTTTCCATAGAGGGTAGATATAAGTCATTAGGTAACATTCGCTTGTTAAACTTTCGCCAAGTGAACTCATCATTACCCTTACAGGTTGATGATACAAACTCTCTCATCATTTCTCGCCAATCAAGTTTTGGCTCAAAGAGTTCGTCAATGGCTCTAGGTATCTTGCCACCAACTTTCCCAGCAAGTATGCTACCCTCTTTGAGTGCGTTCTCAATCTTCTGTGCCATCTCTTTTTGCTCTTGAGGTGTCATCTCTTGACCACTACCCTCAAAGTCATGCTCATCAAGAGGTTGTAAATTTGATTGACCTTCGTCGTCGCTTGACGACGATTGTTCTTCCATATCTTTAAGTATCTCGTTGACTGACCAATTATGATACTTCTCTTCATATAAACAACCCTTTGGTAATTGACATAAGTCCTTATCTTCCAAGTGATTGATAACATCATTGACTACATAATCAGCACACACATTCATATGGTGTGGATTTTTGTAATACTCTTTCTTAAATCTACCGACATGATTAAGTGCCACATGTAAATTCTCATGCAATATCAATGCTCGTAACTCCAAGTCTGATAGTCCCTCAATAAACTTTCTACCATAGTATTTATTAAAGCCATCAGTCTTAGCAGTTGGACAATCATCAACCACCTCTGACTTGCCCAACATCATCACTCCACCATATAGAGCAGTTTCTGGGTGTTTCATCAAAGCAATATGAGCTTTCTTAATTCTATCCTCTGGGGATAGTTTGTGTGTTGTCATAGTTTTAACTCCTGTTGTTCATTTACTTCGTATGTTCCGTCAAACCTATATCTTCCTTGAACAATATCTTCTATGTTATCCATTAGCCACTTGTGAATATGCGACATAGGTACAGAGAAGTCCTCGCCCTCTTTGAAGTCTGTAATTATACATCTAGTTTTAAAGTCCATAGTATTTCTCCCATAGTTTAAATTACATAATGTTAAAGTTCTCTACTGCCCAATCTGCTATCTCTTTATTACCCCTAGCAATCTTGACTGACTTAGTATTTCTCATCATCATAGTAAAGAAAATAGCTTGTATCTCACTACTATTAATCCTATTGATGTACTTCATAAATGCTGTTAAGTCGCTTTGCTGTTTAATTTTATCAACAGCTTGGAACATCAACATCAGTTGAGCTGAAATACTATCTGGCATATTGGTTGTTTCTGGTTTCTCGAGTATCTCGGTAAAGGTCGGTAACTCTTTCTCAAGTCGCAAGAATGCTGACATATCCGCACTTGCACTTGCACCAATCGTCCCACTCAATGCCACCATAGTTGCGTTTTCGCCTAGCTTATCCCTGTTATCCACAATCACACTAGCTTTTTCTAGTGAACGAGGACTGACAAAGGATAGCATTGGTTTCTTAGGATTAAAGATGTATGGATTATCTTCCTGTCCGCTATCCCTGTAACTCGCAAGAACTCTAGGAAAGGTATGTACGAATGCTCGTATCAAAGGATTTACTCCATTTTCAGTCGCCCATACTAGCCAATCCTCTACATTTGGTTTTTCCATTTCTAATATACACACTCTGTTACCAGCATGTGCTAACATAGTGTCGCCCAAGCCATCAGCTTGATTGTTAGATGTACCAAATACAATACTTCCCTCTGGTAGAGGTGTATCACCTACAGTTCTCTCAAGCATAAGTCTAGTAAAGATAACTTGTAGTAGCTTTGGTGATTTCATAAACTCATCTAGCAAGATAACTTTAGGTTTATCGTTATCAAGTTTAAACAATGAGCCAACATAGTTCTCTAGTGTTTTAGTTTCATGGTTGGGGATAGTCATAGCAATATCTGACATATCCTTGACTGGACAATCTACATAGATGTAATCGTATTTGTCCCCTAGTTTTTTCTCAATCGCTTTGAGTAGACTAGTCTTACCACACCCAGCTTCACTCTGTATGATTGGTGTTAGAGTTTCTCCTATCGTAGGGATAAGAGTTTCTAACTCTTTTATGGTTACTCTTTGTTGCATAGTTTTTACTCCTGTGGTTTCCCACTATTTGAGGCATATCTGCCTGTTCTATTTTCTAAGTCTTTCATATCTTGGTGTTGCAGTATCATTAGTAACCCAATAGCTGTTACTATCAATCCTAACGCAAACCCTATTACAAACATCATTATCATAGTTTTACTCCTGTGGTTGTTGTCGTCGTGAGTTCACGACGAGGTTATTCAATTAATTTATTTTTTTCGTCAAATGCGACATCTATAACATCAATTCTAGGTTTTGTTAGATAAGCCAACTCATAACCCAACTCGCCATAGTATTCTGAATTTATATCATCATCATCTTCGCCTACTCGCAGAAAACAAGCCGACATTCCAAACTTAGTGTCATTACAATAATGTGTTGACATACCAAAAAGATAATTAAAACTAGCTACCCATTTATCGGAGTCATACCACTTGACATCATTAAAACTAACATACAAAGAGCAGTTTTTCATATCAATACCCCCATAATCCAGTTGAGTATCTTTTTTTGTAAGTTCTCTCATAGCAATATCACATTTAGGATTAGCTTTGAGTTCAGCGATAAACAAGTGCCAATTCTTAACACTTTCCTCATCTTCATGGTCGTCCATTTGTATGACCATAACAACTTCACTACGATAACCCATACTAACCCCCTATGCTACGCATGTATACTGTTACAGCACAAGATACCACTACTAACAATGGTATGAGTGCTACAATCGTTAACTTAAAATATAATATTAGCTTATTCATTATCTAACTCCTCTATTGTTATTTCACACCTATCATCAGCATTTAGTATAGTTTCTACTTGACATTCTGTTAGCACAGAATTTTCTAAACGATAGAATATTACTTCATTATCTGGCTCGTGTGAGTTTTCTAATAGTGTTACTAAGTCTTTAACTTTCATTTGACACCCCCTCTCGTTCTTCGGCTTTTTTGTCTACAAGTTCAATCATAGCACCATCAATGTCAGTCGTAATATCTACCCCATACTTCTCGCACATGGTACAAAACTCATTGACTGAAAGTTCGCCTAGTTGTGTGAATATATCTTCTCGTACTTCTTCATTACTCATGTTACTCATTTTTCATTACCTCTCTATATAGTTTATTTACATACTTCTTACGATACATACAGTTATTATCAATACAAAACTGTATGAACTTCTTGTTTAGTCGTGCCACTTTCATAGTCTTTTTATCTCTAAGAATAGCCCTCATAAACACTTCCTTTGCTATTGTGTCTTGCTCTTGCATACACATCACAGCATAATTTATATCATCATGTGTTCTTATCATCTTTATCTCCCTGCATATAATCGTGCAATACTTTTATTTGTTGCTCTCGTGTAAGACTTCTATCTATGTACTTCTTGAGTGCTATCTCGTACTCTTCTTTAGTTACATTAGGTCTATTCATTTCCCACCATAAATATGCAAAATCAGTCATCTTTAACCTCCTCCTCGTCTGGTGTATGAAAAGCATAGTGTATTGTTTCATCATTAACTTCTAATCGCACCCAATTTACAGGGCATTCATTTAACCAATCATAAAATTCATCTTTCATTTTCTCGTCTGCATTACTCATCTGTGAAATCCCCCTTTGTTGTTAATGCCTTTCAAGTCTGCTTTATCGCTGACCACGACATAGTTTGATTTGTGCATTGGTACAATCGTATGCTTTACTTTTTTGGCTTGATGTTCGCCACAGTCAAGGCAAGTGTTGAAACCTGCCTCTAATCGTTT
>CEQR01110875.1_pt1 | contig 13610 bp, 19 predicted proteins | sample 530901 | NCBI WGS metagenome assembly CEQR01 (sample SAMEA2621085, study PRJEB7988) | marine metagenome | isolation source: saline water (ENVO:00002010), including | reverse complement strand
AGTTCAATAATAGAACTTGGATTTATTTTATTTAGTTCAACAAAAGGAATTGCCATTATGCCTCGAATACCTCTCTAAAAACACAAGATAATCTAACTCTATTTAAAAATGGGATTAATCTTGGAAAAGAATCACAAACAAATTTTCTAGAACTTGTTTCGCTTGGTAATGTGAAATCAAAAGATGCACCATCTGTTATTCTTGAATTTAAAAAACTAATAGCTGTATTAGCATCTGATTGAGATAATTCAAAAACTAAATTTACAGATAAAGGATTTTGGTTCAATCCCATTGTTAAGCGTTGTTCAAACCCATCACCAAAAGAAATTACATTTACAGATGGTTTTGGGGTAATTCTTGTGTTATAAACTGGGTTTGCAATTGGAAATGTAGCCATTAATTTAATAAACCTCCAGATCTTTTTTGATTTATTATTTCAGCTTGTATTGCTGCTGCAAGCTGTTCTCCAAACTGATTAGCATTTGCATCATTACCTTGAACAGAAGTACCAGAGGCATCTACATTTACATTAATAGATACATTACCTAAAGATGAATTTGGACTTATCATTCCAGAACTATTTGGTGTAAAAATTTCAGGTCCTTTTTCACCAACTATAAATGACTTACCTGCTTTAACTGCACCTCCTGTTGCTCTTTTGCCAAATATTCCACCTAATAAACCACCTCCTTTTTCACCTCCAAAAATCGCATCACCTATTCCTGAGAAAACATTACTTAATGCTCTGTCAAGTAATTTATCTTTTAATCTATTTAAAACATTTGTCATAGCTTGACCAAATGTTTGTGTTCCGTTGATTGCTCCTTTAATATTTTCAACCAAACCTTGCTCTAAAGTATCACCTAATTCTTTTCCAATACTGACGCTATCCTTTAATTTACTATTTAAAATATCTTGTTTATCAATCATAAATTCTTTATTTAAAAGTTCTAATTTCTGTGTTCTTAAAGTTTCATCTTCAATATTTAAAGCTTCTCTTATTTTATCTGTATGTTGAAACTGTAGGTCTAAAAGATCACGGTCAGTTTCATCCTCAGTTTGTTTTAACTGTATTCTTCTCTTAATTAACTTTATAGAATTAGCTGCTTCCTGACCTGCCTTTTCGTCAAATTTTCTTGGTTCAAGTGGTTTTTTAGTATTTTGATTTAAAAATGCAGTTAATTGGTCTTCTTTATTCATATCTTCAATATCTTTATCTGTAAAACCTTGTGCTTTTAATTGCTCTTCTCTTGTCATTTCTAAAAATTTTAATCTTTCTTTTAATTGAACTATTTGATCTTTATATTTTTGAGTGTTTGCAACTTCAGCGGCACCTAAACCTGTAACCATACTTGTACTTTCTTTTTCTTTTTTAATTTTTTCTTCTAATGCTTCAATTTGTTTGTTAATTGTTTCTTTTGAATCTGACTTTAAAACGTCATTAAATTCTTTTTGTGCTTTTTTATGCTTATTTACTTGATGAATAGCTAATCCTGTTGCTGCAACTAATGCTGCAAGTGCTATTGTAAATGGTCCGCCCATAATTGCAGCACCTAATTTCACAGTAGCTATAAGTGTTTTTATCGTTCCTACAAATGCTTTGATAACTGGTATTGCAATTGTTAAAGTTGCAACTAAAGTTGTAGTCACACCTACAAATGTGATTATAGGCTCAGGTATCATTGCTACAACATCAACTAAGAGCGTTAAAACTTTGACTGTTTCCTTAGCTGTTGGTAAAAAGGCTTTACCGACAGCAATCTCTAAATCTTCAACTGCATTTCTAAAATCTTTGAAAACTTGAGTTGGATCATTTTCAAGTAATTTCTTTAATTGAGCCCCTCCATCATTACCAATTTTTGCCAAAGCTCGTAAAACTACCTCACTCGTTAGCTTTCCCTCAGCAGCAAATTGTTTCAAACCTCCAACTGTTGTATTAAGTTCAGCAGCGATAGGTGCAAGTAAAGTTGGTACTTGTTCTGCAATACTTCTAAATTCATCACCTTGTAATCTTCCACTGCCAAGTGCTTGAGCTAACTGCCTAAAAGCATTAGACGCTTCAATTGTTGAAGCACCTGCTAATTTTGCTGCGGTGTTAAATCCAAAAAATGTAGTTTTAATATCTTCAACACCAACATTTAAAGGTGCAAGTCGGGCAGTAATATTTGTAATACCTTCGAGTGCTTCTGTTGAACTTAATCCAAATGTTTTTTGAGCTTCAGAAGCAATATCTAAAGACCTTTTAAAAGTACCACTTTGTTCAGTTAATAATTTTAATCTAACTTCTAATTTTTCAAAATTTGCAGCAGTAGATATTGCTCTTCTACCAAATTCAGCTAATCCAACACCTGCTATTATTTTTCCTAAATTATTAAATTTTGTTGTTAAACCTTTATTTCTTTTCTCTAATACATTAAAAGTTCTGCCTAATCTTTTTCCACCATCATTTATTTTCTTTAAAGCATTAATCGCTTTAGCTGCATTAACATCTATAAATACACTTGCTATTGCCATTAAACTTTTTTTCTTAGTTTACCTTTAATTTAACCATAAATCTATTTTGATTTTTCTGCTCTTACTTCGTAAAAAGCAGCAAAATAAATAAGCTCATCATCTGACAATTCAGATCTTAATTTACTTACAGTCATACCCAATTCTGTTGCTAGGAAAAATTCAAAATAAAGCCAATTATCCCCCTCTATTCTTCCTTTGCTTCTTCAATCGAATTAATACTTGCTTCAAATAGAAATAACTCTAAATCATTTAAAACTTTTTCTGGAAGTTCACGTTTTAATCTTACAGCATCACCTGACCCAAAAGCAGGTGTGCCATCTTCAAGTTCAGCTTTTTGACAAAGCATTTGAGTTGACATTTTTAAAGCATCTTCACCTGCTAATGCTTGCACCGCTAATCTGTCAGATCTTGTAATAGGTTTGAAGTAAAGATCACAAAGGAACTTTCCATTTTCATCATTAACAGTAAACTTTCTTCTTTGTGAAAGATCAAAAGCACCAGTTAATAAATCAATAGTGCGAGATTTTGCTGCGGTCATAAATTAAATAGCAATAGTTACAGGTCCACTTACCTGAAAGTTTACAGTTTGGGTTGTAAGTTCGCCAACTGTTGATGATGCGCCAGTTCCTGTAACAACAGCATTAAAAGAATATTTTTTACCTGATTTTAAAAACAAATTAAATGAAGCATCTGCACCATCAAGTGTTGTATTTACGTCCGTTAAAAGTTCAGCAGCAGCATCACCAGTAGCCTCAGTATATTGAACTTCAACTGATCCTGTAGCAGTTTTAAGTCCGCCTGCAAATGTTCTTGCAGTAGCGCCATGAGCAGTTGTTTCTACAACATCCTTAACCATATCCAATGACCATGATGTAGTGCCGACAACAGCACTTACAGAACCAGATCCGTTGTCAAACTCACAAGAGCCCTCTTCACCTCTTACTACAGCCATAATAAAAAAATAATATTTAAAATTATATTAGCCTTTTTTATTCTTTTTTTCTAGTTTTTTGCGTTTTAAAGCAGAATCACATCTACCATCCCAATAATTAACATTTCTTACTCCTTTTATTTGTTCAAGAATTTCAAAATGTTCTTCAGTAAAATCTTCTGGTTTCATAACTCCTCAAATACTTGAAAATCTATAGTCATTCTACTCTGAAGATAACCTTCGGGACTACTATTTTGTAACACTGCAGGTCCGTTTGGTGCTTCGTAGAAAACACCATCTTGATCTATTCTGTTAAATAAATTTCTTAATCTTGTAGCAACATTTAAACTTGCACCAATACCAACCCCATCTTTTGTGAAAATATTCAAAGTTAATTGACCTTTAATTATATTTGATTTTTTAGGATTACTTACAAAATCTATATATTCGCTTTGTGTAAATTCAATTTCGGACAGAATAAAAGTATCATCAGTTAATGGTTTAAAAGGAATATTATTAAAAACAACAGGAATAGGAGGTGTTTTTCGTAGTTCACCAAACAACCTGCCTTCTATATTTGTTCTGATTGTGTTTAAATCAACTGCACTCATTTTTCTTTAGGCTTGGCTTTTTTTACAAGATCAGCGACTGCTCTAACTTGTGCGTCAGGCCAACCCGCTTTTTTATCTTGTCTTGATCTAAACGAACCACCCCAAGAAGGTGGTAGGTTCGTTCCGTATGTTATTGCTTCAGCATAAGGCATTGTATTTATAAGACTGTAAATATTTCCAGCTTTTTCTTTTTGATAATTATTTCTTATTGCAGGTAATGCAGATCTTGAAACTAACTTTTCTTTTTGAAAAGGACCAAAAGCTATTGGTGCAGATTTTGAGTTTTGTGATATTGTCCAATTACCTCTAAATCTACCAGTATCTACAGGTGACGCTTCTTTTAATCGAGCATCAAGTTCAATGACTGCAAATCTAAGAACTTTGTCAAACTGTTCTTCACTAAATTTTCCAATATCACCAATTTTAATTCTTCTCATGCTCTTAAAAATAACTCGTAATTAACATCTTCCCCATTAACCATGCTTTTATTAACAGATAGTATTGTATAAACAATACCTGCTATTTTTATTCTGTCTTGAGGTGTCGGCTCAAATGTAATATCATCTCTTGATATTATTAATTTTTTATCTGTTTGCTGAATCAACTCATTAACTTCTTGTCTTTTTAAATCTTCAAGAAAACCTTTAATTGTAGTTTCAGTTATTGATTCACTTATAGTACCTGTATCCCTATTGTAAATACCATTCTGAATTTTCTGATAAGTAACATCACCGCCAAACGCTTTTACAATGTTACTTGATGCTGTTCTAAAACCTTTAAATTGTGTCATTAGCGAGAATAAGCAATAACAGAACCACTTGTTAATTTAATGCTTAAAACGTCTAGTTCTATTGCTACGTTTTTACCTAAATTAACACTAGATAAAGTTCCTGTAATTACATCAGAAGTTAAAGTATGAATGACAGTATCTTCAAGTGCCACAATTTTTGCGAATTTACCAGAATGAACTGAAGTTCCTGTAAGAATTTTTGCTGTTGTAAAGATGTCCATAAGTTAGCTCCTTTTAATTGCTATGTTACCAGTACTGCTGATTCTTAGACCAGTAAAAAATCTTTCAAATAAAGGCGGAACCCTATCTGCACCAACAGCACCAAAGAAATTTGGCTTTGCTTCAAGACTACCAAGTTTTACTTCTTTGTAGTCTTCAAGCCCACTTAATGCTAATCCGTTTTTATTATTATTCAAATATGTTGCCAAAATAACTTGTGCTTCTTTTACTTCGGGAGGAACTTCTGTCGCTGTATAGTAATCAGTTGTTACTCGAAATGGAAAGCCTATTGAATATGTATTAATATAATGATCTGGCTTGCGTACACCGACTCTTGGCCATTGTAATGCTTGGGTATTAGTTGCTCTTGCACCTAAAAATCTTTCTCTATCAATTCTTTTAACTGCAGTTACAAGTGCTCTGTTTTTTTGGTCAGTTGTTGCACTTGACCAAGCAGTAACATCATCATCTTCTACATAACCATCAATCAGATCTTGAGCTTCCTGTAACGTCAAGTAACTGTTGGCTATGTTGCTGCCTACTGTCGTGTGTAATGTTATTGCCATTTTTTTTGTTTTTTCTTTTTGTTTTTTTGACAGGAGAAGTGGCTGATTTTATTTCAGCCACTTGTTCTCTTGCTCGCTTAAAAGCAAATAAACCCATTATTTTCTGAATGCAGAAACAGTTGTACTGCTTGTGACTCTAAAAATAAAAGATCCAGATGTTGCTGCTGCTACATCTGCATCACCAACTATTGTTACGTTTGAACCTGCGGTCAAAGTAAACTTGTGAGTTGATGCTGCTTTATTAACAATAGTCAGTTCAAAAGTTTGACCAACTTTGTTTTGAACACCTAATGCTGTCAGAATTTCCGCAGCAGTTGGTGTAGTGACAGTTCTGTTACCAGTAGGTGTACCATCAACTATGCCTTCAATTAATTCAGCAGTTGTTAAGGAATGAGCACCATTTTCTGTCTTGATAACTTTGGTCTTTGTTAATTGACCAAAATTAGGATTTTGAAGTTCAAATAAACTTGCCATAATTAATCCTGAGTTGAAATGTTAGTTGCTCTAACAATACCAATATTTTTTGTCTCATAGACCTTCGACCACTTGCCTACTGTTTCTAAAACTGATCTTGTTGGATTAGTATCAGTTGTTGCCCACTTTGCTCCTACTGGGTGGTAGCAGTAATGTAGATCAATAGCCATAGCATCAGATTTTGCGAGAATGTCTCGATCTGTTTCTGTTGTTAAGCCTGCTTGCTCTCCACTTGCAACTGCACCTTGAGTAAAGAAGTAAGTAGCATATTCTGTACTTGAACCACTACCTGCAGTTTGTACATCATCTGAAACTATAACTCTAAGGCCACAGTATTGTGGAACTGTGTCATTCCCTGCAGTATAAGCACCAGAAATTGTACCACCAGAAGCTGTTGCTGACCCTCCGTTTCCGTCAGATGCAAGAACATAGTCAACCATTTTTCTTTCTACAAGATCATAGTAAACTTTGCTGTGCATACAAACAGCAGTTAATTTGTCACCGGCATCACCAAGAATTGACCTTGCTTTTGCAACGTGACGAGGTGCAAGAGTAGTAGGGGTATCACCAGAACCTCCATCAATTGTTAAATCAAAAAATGCAGCAGATGATGTTGTGCTATTAACGCTTCCAAAAACACCTGCAAGACAAGAAAGCAAATCTTTCTGTCTTTGGTTAGCAATGTAAGCACCAACTTTTTGACCAATCGCAGCCATTGGATCTGAGCCTGCTGCAAGTGCAGCCAAGTCTCTAGATTCAAAAGCTCGACCTCTGTGTAAAATTACACCAACTTGTTTATCTGAGCCAATTTTGCCCGGTACAAGTGATGAAGAATCTGAGAGAACTTCAAAGTCTCCCTGCAAATCAGCAGAGAAAAATGGAATATTGACGAAATCTCCCCCTTCTGTAGCATTCAATTCTGCTAACGGTGTTACCACACCGCTATTTAGAAAGCCATCTCTTAAGGTTGTCTGTTGTATGACATAAGGCGTAAAAACCTCTGGGATGATAACGTCACTTCTTAATACAGCCATCTGTAAAAATAAAAAGAACGGTGTGGGCGTAACCCTAAATTTAAAAACTTACAAGCGTAACCTGTAACTTTATATCTGCGTAACAGATTTATTTAGTATATTAGCGACTTTCTGCAATATCTCGCAACTTTTGCCACGTTTCTACACCATAAACTGATGCTATTCTGTGCTGTTCTGTCTGATTTTCAGTCTCTTTCAAAAATGGCTTAAGCATTTCTTCGCTAAATTGTCCGTTTGAACTTGGCTTTGTAATAGGGGCGCCACCACCAGAAATACTACGAGTTTTTAAAAGATATGGCTTTTCTTTTTCTAATTTATTTTTCACATATTCATCTACAGGTAGCTGCTCATATCCATCTATTATGAAAGGCTTTCCATCTTTCATTTGTAGCTGATCTTTCGGTAATAAATTATTGAGCACTAATTCTGGGTCGTGTGTAATTTCAGAGAGAGCTTGAATTGCCGGACCGATTAGTTCAAGCTCTCTATTTCTTAATTCTAACTCTTCAATTCTTTTTTTGTCCGCAGCACTTTTATCTCTGTACTGTTGTTCAAGTGTTTCTTTTGCCTTTGTATATTCACCTGCTTGTTCTAATTTTATTTGTTCAGCCTGCCTTTTAAATTCTTTCAATTGCTCATAATCATCTGGAACTTCAATCAATTCTTTTTTCTGCATTTTTCCAATCAACTCATGATTTTTTGCTTCAAGTTTTTTTACTGATTCTCTTAATTGCTGTAACTCGGCATCATTATTAGGTTGTACAGGTGGTGTTGCTTCTAGTTCTTCAGCCATACATTTTAAAGATATTATATTTAATTATACTACCATTTCACTTTGTTTGCCCAATATGCTGCAGACATAGGACCTCTTTCTATGTCTTTTCTAAATCTTGCTTTAAATGAGGCTCTTCTTGTTTTTGCATCTTCAGACTCACCTTTTCTTTTTGGACTACCTTTAACTCCTTGCTGACCAAATCTTATTAATTTTATTTTATCTCCTTCTTTCGCTAAAACTGCATGACTACTTCTTGGATGTTTTGAAGTTCTTTTTGGCTTATTGTAACCTTCGAAAGTTTCGCCTCTATATGTAATACTCATTTTCCTATTTCTTTTTACCTCGAGCTTTATTATAAATATCTTTATCTACTCTTCTTGCAGGTCCACCTCTCATATATGAATTAACTCGTGCCATTGACCACGCAGCCATACTGACATTTCTACTTCCACTTGATAAATAGGCACCCTGACCTTTTCTGTAAACAGAAGCAAGTTCACCATAAGTAAACCTATTTCCTTCTGCTTTTTTTCTTAGTGCTTTTTTTGTTTGCTCGTTTAACGGCTTTCTTCGACTTTTTTGAGGCATCTTGTTCAACTCGTGATTTTTGGACAGCTTTTACATCAATATAAGCACCTGCCTTATATAACGCAGCAGTACGTTTTATTTCAGCAGCTTTTGCTGCTTTGTTTTTAGATCCCCTTAAATATGCTTTAGGAATATTAGTTTTTTTGTCTTTAAGAACTCTGCGAAGTTTTGGCACTACTTTTTCTTTTTCTTTTTAGTTTTTGTTTTTGGTTTCATAGATGAACCATAACCTATTCCTTTTGGCATGTTAAAAAAGTAACTAAGTAAAGTCTAACTGTTTTTTGTTATTCTTTCTAGTTCTTCAAGTGTTAATTCTGATCCATCTTGTCTCACAAATTGCTTAAAAACATCTGTAGGGCTACGACCTTTCTTTATTTGCTTACGAAATAATGCTGATCTTTTTTTACCAAAGACTTCATTTTGTAAAGCTATATCTTGTTTACTAAGCCATGTAGCATAGTTTTGGTTTGCAGGTACAGTTTTCCCCATCTGAGCCAATCCTGTTTTGCTTGGCCTCACCCTAGCTACGTTTAGGTCTTCTCTTGTAAGTCCAAACTCATCTAAAAAACTATCGCTTATAATTGCAACTGTTACTGAACGACAGTTGAAATGTTGCGGAGGTTGTGGCCCTTTCCCATATTTGAAAATCTGACCATCGAGCCTTGCACAGATGGCAGATGTTCTGCTATCAAGTGTAGCTACATATTTATACTGATCTGTAATATCTTGATTTGCTTGGTAAACCTTCTGTGTAGCAGCATTACTAACTTGATTAATTGAAGTTCTAACTATTGTTAATACTTGATTATTAGCAACTTTTGTTAATTGACCACCTGCTGCTATCACTTGCCTAACATTACCCTCTTGACCAAATTCAAGCCTACCTTTTAAATTTCTTGCTATTTGCTGAGTAGTTTGACCAGTTAATAGTCCATTTCTTACAGTTTTTGTAAATAAATCTGTTTGAACTTCAGCAATACCTCTAAATGCTTTTTGAACAGTTGCACCATTAGGCAAAGTTATAACAGCACCATCACGAGCAGTTAAAGAAAAAGTCGGTGCTGCACCTGTAACCTGTGCTTGCAATTCTTCGGGCAAGGTAAAAACATTTATTCTTGTAGGATCAGTTGTTACAACAGACTGAGCAAATTGTGGACTTATTTCAACAGTTCTTACAGCACGTTTAGCAGCATCAGAAGGTAATAAATTTCTTAATTGATCTTGAATAAAATCAGATTGCAGCACAGCTAAACCTTGAAGCTGTTGCTGCGTTACATTTGCACTATTAATTGACCAAGTTCCCAAACTTTCTTGCAATTGAGCAAGTAAAGTTCGAAGTCTCAAAGTAGTCCCCGGACTCGTTACTGGATCTATGGCTGCAAGTTGTGCTGAAGCCTCAAGAATGATGTCATTGTATGCTTGAATAATTTCTTTAGATACGCTGTTGCTATATCTATTTAAATTTATAGCGTTTCTATATAACGCTTCAGGAATTGCTTGATCTTTTGGAGCCATTATTCATCTGACTCATCTTCTGGCTCTGCAGATTTTGTTGGCATATTTTCTTCAGCTTCTTGTTTTGGCGGTGCGATTGATGATAAGCCACCTGATTCTAAACTTTCCAACTCCTCCTCTACATCAAAATCATCTCCTAAAACTTCACCTTCATGTAATTGAGTTAAAAAGGTTTTAGATGTAATTTCATTTTGAGCCCTTACTTGAAGTAATGCTGTTATTTCTTGAGGATCTAAACGCTGTGATAAGAAATCCCTATTAACAAAACAACTTCCCGCTTCTGCATTTATAAATTGGCCATGAAATCGTAAACAGTTATCTATCATATCTTGCATCTGTTGTGCTACTACCATCATTGTCGAGTCGCCTTGACTTCTATCAATTTTTTTACTTTCTGCGGTTTCTGCTGATAATTTTTGTCCTAATACAGCAGCAAGTCCAAGTTCATTTATTTGCTTTTCTACCTTATCAATCGCTTGAAACTGTGCGTTATAACTCTTGCCATCAGGTTCAATATATTCTGCTCTACCGTCAGCAGGAAATGCTATAGCCTCGCCCGGACCTGCAGACACTTCTTCTGATTGTTGAGGAAATCCATAAAAGGCAAGAAAAGGTACAGCCGAGATGTGCAACTGATTATATAAATCTGAAAGCATTTGATATGCCTTTAGATTTAATTCTGCAATATCTGACATTGGAGGTCTTGATTCTAATAAATTAATTCTGTTTGCATAAGCAACAGAAAATGGTATTTCAGAAAGTGATGTAGTACCTTCATCAACCTTTACAAAACTATTACTTTTGCCCTTTCTGTGAATCTCAAAGTTGCCCGGTGTCAGCAATCTGACTTGCTCAACTACTTTTTCACCATATAATCCGTCTGGTTCAAAAACTTTTTCTAATAATCGCAACTGAGTTAATTTTAATTGTCCTTCTGACATTTCAGTTCTCCAACCTAATATTTCTCTTGGAGTATATGAAACCCAGTAAGGTCTGCCAGATTGACCACTACTTGGTGCATCAACTAAAACTCCTACATGACCATATCTAATCATTTTTCTAGCAGTTTCGTATGTCCAGACATTGAGATCGTTCCCCTGCAAGTCCACATCAAAAAGCTGGAGACGTAAAGCATCTGAAGTATCGTTTAGTCTTACTGGTTTTCTTGTTAGCATACCTGCAAGCATTCTTTCAAGACGAAGATAATACGGAGGACAAACAGAACGAGCTAATCTGTTATCGTAAGCTTCATCTATTTCTCTAGGTTCTTGCGGTAAGTAGCGTCTGTGTTTTGACCTCATCTCATAACTACCACCGAGTAAATCTTCAATCAAAACCCAATGAGGTTCTTGATTGAACCAAGCATTATTTGGGTCATTTATTTCAGTACCTCTATTATTTTTAGTTGTTCTTGTGTTGTAGTTATAGCCAGAATACATTTGAATCCTTAAATTAGTTTTAGTATAAACTTTAATTTAATAAAGTCTAACCCCTGTTCTGCGACCTGCACCTAAATGAAGTGGGTTGAATAATCTCCAACAGATATACCCAAGAGCATCTACTGAGTGGTCATAACCTGCTTCTTTATCTGGTTCTCCTTTTTCAGTATAACTTTGCAGTTCCAAACACTCAATTAATTTTTTGGCAGAACTGTGAATTTTTAATCTTGTCTTACCTTTACCATCTTCAAATAATCTTTGAACTGAGTTTACTCTATCTCTTACAGGTGGGTTTGAAGATGCTGATTGATTTATAAAGCCATGACTTTCAAGTATTTGGATGTCGGTCTTTGAAGCATTTGTACTTCTGTTTCCGCCTGAAGCGTCAGGGTAGATATAAATTTTATTAAAGGGGTATCTGATTTTGATTTCTTTGGCCAAACTATCAGTGTCATAACTAGCGGTTATTTCATCAAAGACTGTCATTGAATCACCAAAAGCAACTGCTATCACTGCGTTTGTGTTTCCGATATTAAAATCAATTCCGATTCTTAGTGGCTCATTGTCAATATTTGGCTTCTCTTCAATGACATGGGTAGATCTATTAAAACGACTATAGACTACACCTGTTGTTATATTACAGAACTCGCCATTCAGATAAGCCTGTAATAAACCTGCTTCATAGTTATCTTCAAGTCTTGAAATAAAATCTGATGGTAAGTGTGGATTATCATAAGTCCTCATTTTTATAAGTCTTCTATCAGTTTTATTTTTTGAATCATTACTAGCAAAAGTGTTATACATCCAACGAAAACCCTCTGGTGTTGAGGCCACACCAAACTGACGCTGATTACCACTACGCAATCTTGCAAGAATACGAGGAAAAGCACGGTCTGCAATACTTGGTGCTACTGTATCAATCTCATCTGCAAGAACCCAAGCCAAATTAAGACCGATTATTCTTGACCAATTCTCAAACGATCTACACAAAATCTTACTTTCCCCATTAGGCAGATGTAGGGAATACTCGGGTAAAGGGGACTGACGGAGGGTAAATGGTATTCCATACGCTTCTAAAAATGTCTCAAAATCATTCTGCCAAATATCACGAATAAGCGGTGCAGTAGGTTCCATGACTGCACCTGTGAAACCTTGATTTCTGATAGCCAACTGAACAGCTTTAGCACAAAGACTTCTTGTTTTACCTGCACCATAACCTGCTGACAGTCCAATTATTTCTGTTTCTTCATCATTAACAAAATCTAATTGACCTTTGTGAAGATCTAACTTGATTGCTTGCAGTATTTCATCAGTATCTAAATCACTTGATGCTGAATTATCTAATATTCTGCCTTCTTGTATATCTAATATGCTCATTTTATTACCTGACTAATCTTTGCCATTGTATTTATACAACCTAAAGCAACATGAGGCTGATTATTTCTACGAGCATCTTGAGCTAATGTGCTTAATTGTGATAAAAGTTCCGCTTGAAATTGCCTTCTATCAATATCCCAATCTGTTGCTATGATTTGATTTGCTTCTCTCAAATATTCATCTACCTGTCTGGGTTTCACCCCCCATTCCCTTGTGCCATAAGCCACAATTTCACTACGACTAGCATTGCGAGCTTTTAAACCTGCTACCTTTCTTACTCTAAATTCAAATTCTTTTTTTGTAGCTCTCTTCATTTTATTTTTCTTGTAATTTTAAATTAAAAGATTTTGGTTTGTAATTAGGATCTTTAATTAATGGTATATCTTTGAACATTCTCCAATTATTTTTAATGTGAAAATGAGGTCTTCCGTATTTGTTTTTTAGCTCTACAACGTCAGGCCATCTTCTTTGTAAAGCTCTAGAACCAAAAGCTCTTATGTCAAGATTTTGATATGCAGTACTATTTCCTCCTTTCATACTCATAGTCTTCATTTTTTCTTGAGTTATAAAGGTTGTACCAATTGTGCAGTATTTATGTGCGAGAGTTTGCAGACATAAATCAACATCTTCATTCCACGGACCTCTCCAATTAAAAGGCAAACTGTTTAAAACACACATACAAGAATAAACGTGAACATTTTTTCTAAAAGGTACAGGGGTTATTCTTGCATTAGAAAGAAAAGAATAATATGGTCCATATATTCCAACATTTGTCCA
>CEQR01110877.1_pt1 | contig 13692 bp, 5 predicted proteins | sample 530901 | NCBI WGS metagenome assembly CEQR01 (sample SAMEA2621085, study PRJEB7988) | marine metagenome | isolation source: saline water (ENVO:00002010), including | reverse complement strand
AAGATACTGACACAGAAGATACTGACACAGAAGATACTGACACAGAAAATATTAATTTAGACCCTATGGGCGACAACATTGTAGGGGACGATGGTGATTTTAGTAGCGAAGTTGTATTACCGGATATAGCCTCTGAAGCAGACAATCAAGAGAAAGCTAATCGTGCATTAGAAGAAGCAAGAAGGATCGAAGAAGAAAGAAGGGTAGCGAAAGAAGAAGCAGCAAAAGCTGAAGCGGAGAGAATAGCAGCGGAAGAAGCAGCGAAGGCTGAAGCTGAAAGAATAGCTGCAGAACAAGCGGCTGAAGCTGAAAGAATAGCAGAAGCTGAAGCAAAAGCTGAAGCAGAGAGAATAGCTGCAGAACAAGCGGCTGAAGCTGAAAGAATAGCTGCAGAACAAGCGGCAAAAGATGCGGCAGAACAAACAGCAGATACTGGCACTAGCACTGGTGACGAGGTAGGGTCAGAGGACCAGCTTGATCCTACAACAGGTGGAGAAGGAGATGTAGGTGAGACTGAGGGTGAAACCGATGGTGTTACAGGAAAAGGAGATAGCGTCGAAGATGATGTGATTGGAGACGATACTAAAGAAGGCACAGGTGAAGGTGAGGGTGTAGGCGTAGGTGATGAGGAAGGTAGACAAAGAGACAGAGATAGACTTGAAAATTTAATCAGCCAAATATCAACTTTAGCCCAACCGGGGGTAGCACAAACTCAACAAATGGGTCCAGCACAGATACGGTATATGTATGATATTGGTGGAGATAGTATATTTGCAAACCCACAACAGGAAGCGTTGTTTGCTTCTCCATACGGGGCTAGGACTGCACAAGCACCCGTTATACAAAATAATGTAAATTTTCCAAGTTTTAATCCCATAGCAAAAAAACAAAAAGGTGGTATTATAGAACGCAATGATGATCTGTTAAGATTATTACAGATATTAGGAGAATATTAATGTCAAATTGGTGGAATGACTTTACCAGCACTGTGACTGATTTAGGTTCAAATGCACTTGATGCTGCGGGTGACTATTTTACTACAGGAACTACAGGCAATACAACGCTTGATCTTCTATTGGGTTCTGGGTTGGGCAGTGTTGCTAATAGATTAAATATATTACCCAGTGCTGACCCTAATGTTTTTAGACCTATGTTGGGATACCAAGGAAAAATACCGGATTATAAATTTGTACGTGAACGAGTGCCTATAGATCCGGATAGAGTAGGAGGGAGTAAAGGGCAAAGATACTTCACTGATGCACAGTTTGCACAAGTATCTGATGATATTGAGAATAAAAAACCTCCTACTGTGCAAGAAGCTCAAAAAACGGCTACAGCACAAAGAGCAGCATTAGCCCAAAGAAATTTAATGGAAAGACCTACTATGGCACAAGGCGGTATAGCCAAACTAGCTCAAGGGCGTTATCTAAGTGGTTCCACTGATGGCATGGCAGATGTTGTACCTGCACGTATTGATGGTGGACAAGAAGCTCGTTTAAGTGACGGTGAATTTGTTATACCTGCTGATGTAGTAAGTCACCTTGGTAATGGTAATTCTGATGCAGGTGCTAAACAATTACATAATATGATGGATGACGTGCGACAAGCACGCACGGGTAGAAAAGCACAAGGAATAGAAATAAACCCTGATAAATTTATGCCCAAAATGGCGAGTGGGGGTATAGCTAGATTTAGCACCGGAAACACTGTAAATACTGGTGCAGATAATACCGTAACAGGTACAGACCTTCCTATGCCTGATCCAAGTGGAAGCTCTGATACTAATGAAGCTCCGGTTAATATGAATCTAGGTACAGAAAGTTCTTTATCTAGTTATGCGGGACCGTATGTGACAGATATGTTAGGTAGAGGTATGGCGTTAGCAGACATGCCATATGAAGCCTATGAAGGTGCATTAACTGCTGACATAGATCCGTTACAGGAAAAAGCATTTACAGGTATTGGAGAGTTACAACCTAATGTGTCTAATATGGGAGTAAAAACTTTTGATGCTGCAGCGGCCCAACAATACATGAACCCCTATGTGCAAGCTGCGTTACAACCACAGATAGATGAAGCAGCAAGATTAGCAGAAATAGAACGTCAAAAAACAGCAGGTAGGTTGACAAGAGCAGGTGCATTTGGTGGTTCTCGCCAAGCCATTATGGAATCAGAAGGACTACGTAATTTAGCTGACCTACAAAGCAAAATAACGGGTGAAGGGTATCGTGATGCCTATGACAAAGCATTAGCTCAATTTAATAAAGAACAAGAAGCTCGTAATAGGTTTGGGTTTGATGTTCTTGGGGGACAGGCTAAAGCTGGAGAAGCTAGACGTAATATAGAACAACAACGTATAGCAGGAGATTTGGCACAGTTTGAAGAAGAACGTGATTTCCCATATAAACAAGTGCAGTACATGCAATCTTTATTACAAGGCTTACCATTAGAAGCACAATCTACAGTATATTCAACACCTAGTGATTTAGCTTCTTCTTTGGCAACGGGACAATCACTAAGGGATCTATTTACTCGAAGTGGGTTAGGGTATCTGTTTGACCAATTAGGTGGCGATATAAAACCAACTGAGTCACAAGTAGCTATTGGGGAGGCTATGGGTATTCCTTCAGATCAATTAGTTATACAAGACCCAAACGAAGAAGATGATTTTATCGTAGATTAGTACGGAGAATATTAAATGCAAGGAATAGCTTCTCAAGTCGATAATACCGTAGATGTTTATAGGTCAAACCCTAAAGCACTACAGAAACGTTATCAAGATAACCCGTCAGTGATAAATGCTCTTGCAAATCAAATACTTATCCAACAAAGACAAGCAGTGGCAAATCAACAGTTATTAAATACTCCTGAAAAAGAACCTTATCAGGTCGTAGATCAACAAGAACAAAAATTATTGGCTATGACTAAAAATGAATTAGCAGATCAAGCTAAAGGTATTATGGCACAAAGAGAAGTAATGCAACGCAAAAATCTACAAAGTGCTGCTAAAGGACCACAACTTCCAGAGATGAGAGCAAAGGGTGGTCTCATGCCATTACCACGTCCTGCTATGCAGAAAATGTCTAGTGGCGGCATATTAGGATATCAAACAGGTGGTCCTATAACTCAAGAAGAACTAAAAAAGTATAATGAGAGGACAGGGTCAAATATAACACTCGAAGATATAGAAGCGAAGGTCTATAACCCTAGTCAATTAATAAGCATGTTTGGGAGAAATCCTAGGGATATTGCGTCTATTACATCTAGGGGAAGAATGAAACAAAAAAGTGCTATGGAAGCAGAAGAAAGTGCTAGGAAAGCAGAAGAACAGGCGGCTAATTTAGATGCTAGAAGGGAGGCTGCTACAAAATCAATAACAGATTCTAGAGCTAAAAAGCTTGCTGCTAAAGAAAGAGATAGAATATTAGGACTAGCTGCACAAATTGACCAAACAGGACCGGGAGGAATAAGGCCGCCAACTCCAATAGAGAAATTCCAAAGTGATATTCTTACAGGTGCTCCTACGCCTCCAATATTGGGGTCAGATCCCAGTATACAACAAAATAGAGTTACGTCTGCTATGGGAGCTGGAATAACAGATCCCCTTACAAAAATGGCTGAAATAGATCCTAAAAAAGATATGGAAGATTTTGCTAAATTTGCGGATAAAAGAGCAAGAAGAGGTAAATACGATAAAATTAGAGAGGGTAGGGTCGAAGGTCTTGAATCTCAACTAGCTAGAGTATACTCACCAGAAAATCGTAAACGCCTTGAAAGAGAAGCATTTTTAGAAGGTATAATGACTGGTGGGGGTGGAATTGGTCAAGGGCTAATTGGTGGTGTTAGAGCTAGAACGAAACAACGAGCTGCTATGGACAATGCCATACTTAAAGGTCAAGAGAATATTATTGAGAAAGAAAATAAAAGACTTGACGCTGACCAACTACAAGCTAATAAAGGTTCAGAACTAGGACAGAGAGCGTTTGAAGCAGCCACTAAAAACAAAAGAGAGGCTTTAAAAGCATTAGGTGATTTTAGTAATGCTGATATTTTAGCGGCTGATAGGCAGGCACAATTAATAGTAGAACAAAATCAAAATAATATAACAAACAAGATACGAGTTATAGCCGAGAAGAATAAAAAAGAATTACAAGAATTATTATATGATGTACAAAAAGGAGCTAACATAGGGAATGCCCTAGAAAAACTGTTGTCTGTACAACAAGAAATTGAGCAAACAATATTGACTGTTGTTCCTGAAGGTGAAAGGCTTCTTATTAAATCAAAAGAAGAACCACTACGTGACAGAGACGAAATAGAGCAATTATCACAGTATCTGGCCCTCAAAGAACGGTTACAAGATTTAGAACCGACTATAAATGACCTACAAGAAGCCTTAGAAAACTACGCTTTAGGAAAATAAAATGGCTTCCCTACAAGAAATTATTCTTGAAGAACGGCAAAGAAGAGAAGACCGTATTCGAGAAATTGTCCTTGCAGAAAGAGCAAGACGTGGGCTGCCTAGTTTACCGCGAACATCCATAGAAGACGACTCTGGTATATTAAGTAATATCTACTCAGGACTTGTATCTGGTGCTACAGGGTTATTTGAATCCGCAGCACTAGGTGCTGCCGCTGCTTTAGAAGAAGACGCAGAGCTTAGATCAAGGAGAAAAATACAAGCAGCGGGGGAATCCATACGAGAGAGTCTAGGTGCAGACGAAGCTGATGAAGATTCTATAGCCTATAAACTTTCGGCAGGCATTGGTTCTATCGGTGCTTTACTCCCTGCTGCTGCACTCGGTCCCGCTGCTTTACCTGTTGCTGGTGCTGTTGCTGCTGCCGCTGGTGCTGGTGAGGCTAGTGAACGTGCCCGTGCTTTTGGTGCTACTGAAGACGAGAGAGGTGCTGCTGCTCTTAGAGGTACATTGATTGGGGCAACAGAAATAACTCCTTTAGGTAAACTAGCAAAAGCATTCCAGATTACACCTATACAAAAAGTATTAGATAAACTTGCCCCTGAAGACATTACAGATATAACCAGCCGAGTACAAAGAGCTGGTGCCACAAGCCTTGCTGAAGGTGCTCAAGAAGCTGCCGCAGGTATACTACAAAATCTTAACGAGCGTGGATATAACCCCACAAGAGAACTTATTGATTCAGGTGTGCTTGAAGAGGGGCTTATTGGTGCAGGTGCAGGTGGAATATTACAAGCCCTTGCAGATGTATTTATAAAAGGTAGAGCAAGGGGTGTTACACCTGATGATGACGATACTTTTAAAGAAACTGTCGATGATATAGATTTAGCAGGGACAGATGTTATTACGGATAAAGAAATAATAACAGAAGTAGACAAAAAACTTAGAGAAGATCCAAACGTACAGAAATCTTTTGACGAAGGAAGAAGGTCAAAAGAAAAGTTTCAAAGTGAGCTCGGTGCGACTGAAACGGGTGATAGAACAACTGGCATAACGGGAGAAGCTGGTGACAAAGAAGAAGTTGCGCTCAGTGCGGCTAAAACAGACGACGTAGGAGAAACTACTGATGTTATTACCAAACCTGCAGAAACTGACGAAACAGGAAGTGGAGTTGGCGTTTCAGTTACTACAAAAACCCCAACAGGAGAAGCTGTTACAGAAACTGCCGGAGTTGTCGGAGAGGGAGTGGAACCTGCTAGAACAGATACTGATAGCTTTAATGCACGAGAAGGAGATATCCGTCCTCCATTAAAACCAATTAATTTGGTCGAAGATAAAACACCAGAAGACCAGCCAAGAATGAGAGACGCAGGTACAGGGATTACAGAAAGAGGAACGATAACATATCCCGAAACAATACCTTATGGTAAAGAAGAATTAAAAGATACAACAGATAGAGAGAAAATTCTATCCCTTGTAACCACCGATCCGGTCGGAAAAAGAAACAAAAATGCAAAAGGATTTTTTGAGCAATTTGAAAGAGCAGACGATGCGTTTACTGCGATAGCTGAATATAAAATTGATGAATCTAAATTTAAAGAGTCTTTTCCTACTTTTATGGATGAAGATGGGAAGTTAATTACTTTAAAATCTAAAGACGATCCAACGTTAATAACAAAAGAAAAAGTAGAAGCTGAACCAGAAAAATACGATAAAACTAAAATAGAAACTCCAGATCCCGCGTTTGCTGACAAGTTAGCACAGGTCACATACGGTAAGAAAAAAGCGAAGGTAACCCTAGAAGAATTTAATAATCTTAGTCCTGATTCTACTAAAAGAAAGGAACTTAGAAGGGCTATTATGGAGAAGTTTCATAGCGAAGAAATTAATCCTTTGCGAGAATTGGAACAAAAAGTTATAGGTGGACAAGGTAGGGCATTTAAAGATGCAGAAAGCTGGGTAAATGAAAATTTAACTAATCAAGGCTCTAAAATATTACAGGTTAGGATAGACAACGCAAAAAAAGCAAAAGAAGCAAGGGAAGCAAAAGAAGTAACGACAAAGAAAATAAAAACTGGTGTAAAAGCTGGACCTGTTTTTATACCTAAAGATACTGCAAAAGGGCTAGAAGATTCAACTAAAGCAAGGAAAACTATAGCTAAACAACCTGTAACTGAGACAAAAACTAAGCCCTTAAATGAGCAGTTAGAAGAGGACAGAAGAGATAAAACAAAAGCTGCAATTAAAGCTGTAAATGATGCGTCAGTGGCTTTAGAAAACGCTAATATAAAACTTGACAGAGAAAAAGATCCTGATAAGAGACAAAAATTATCTACACAAGCTGGGGCTGCAAGAAGGGTTTTAGAGAAAGCAGAGAAAACATTAAGTTTATATATACCCAAGGGTCCACTTAGCAGACTTACTAGGACTCAACTGTTACAGGAACTTAAAAAAATACAGAAGGGTATAGATGATGGCACATACGAAGTCGCAGATTTAGGATTTGGCGAAACTGATATTGATGCCCAGAGAACAGTAGTAGGCTATGTGGCTCGTAAATTAGGAACTGAACTTGATACGCCTTTATCCAATCCTCAAATGACCGCTGTTGCAAAAAATAATTTAAAGGGATTATTAGAAAATATAAGTAAAAATGCGAAAGATAAAAACGTACAAGATGTAGCCAAAGCGTTATTAAAAGTAGCAGGTGATACTAAGATACGATTTGGTGGAACGGGTGCAGGTTCCTATGTGCCTAGTAAAGATACTATATTCATAAACATGAACAACCAATTCGGTCCTACAGTGCAGACTGTTCTGCATGAAATGACTCACGCAGCAACGATTTTAAATTTACAAAACAAAAGTCACCCGGTGACTAGACAGTTAATGAACTTGTACAAACAAGTTAAGGGAGACTTAGACCCCAATGGGGCAGGAGCATCCTTAGAAGAATTTGTTGCTTATTCATTTGCAGAACCTTCTTTCCAAAAAGAACTAGCTGATTTACATCTTAGAGAACCTGTCAATCCTTTGGAGAAGTTTTTTAGGATAGTAAGTAATTTTGTAAGGCGTTTACTTGGTAAACCTGCTATTCGTACCATGTCTGAGTTAGACATGGCTATATTCTCAACGCTTTCGGCAGACAGAAATTTAAGAGACACGCAAGCCTATTTCCGTTTGGACCCCCAAGAGACTTTGAATAATTTAGGTAGAGTACAAAAAATCATAAGTAAGACAGCAAGAGAAGCAAGTTTTGGAGTAAGAGATGCGTGGAATGGTCTTACAAGAGGATTACCACAAAAAATAGGACTCATGTTAGTCGGTGGGCAAGGTATGGGCGATATAGCCGCAACACAATCTACCGTTTTAGGTAATCTAGCCGCACTACAACATGAAACCATGGAGAAGATGGTAGGAGACTCAGGTAAATCAGATCAAGAAGTAAGAGAAGTAGTGGAGTCTGTAAATAATTGGGCTAAACAAAGCGGCAGGGCTAAAAAAGAAGCTCTGGATAAACTTATATACCATAGTGAATTTGGTTCAACCATTTATGATGTTAATCCTTTCCTTACTAAAAGCGAAGCTATACGACAATATACTGATGATAAAGGCAACCTTGAGTTTGTTGAAAAAGGTGGGGAAACAAAAATTGATATATGGAATAAGCAACGTAAGCAAGTAAGAATTATTGGTGCGGGGGGTAAAAAAGCGTACCAAGATATGTTAAATCTGTACAGAAGACAGTTACAAAGAACTATAGCTGAGATATCCACTGTTACAGACAAAGCTATGGAGACCACCGATAAGGATGGGAAAGTTGTAGCAAATACACAAGGTATTTCAAAAGTAAAAAAAGTATTTAAAGAAATACTCGACAGGGCCAACATAGATCAATACTTTCCTTTAACACGAGAGGGTAAATATAAACTAATCTATAACGTGTTAACCGACAAAGATGGTAAAGCTCTGGTAGATAATAAAGATGCTTATGTAGTAAGACACTTTCAGACAAAAGCTGAACGTGATGAAATTGCTAAATCATTAAGGGCTGATAAAACTCAGTTTGATAATGTACGGACAAGTGATGGAAACCTAGATCAGAATACATCTTTTTTTGAGAACGTGCCTCCTTCATCTTTTGTAGCACAGGTTATAGACGAGTTAAGAAAAGCGAATGTAGATAAGACAGTAGAAGATCAAATAATAGAATTGTTTATAGACCAGTTACCAGAAACATCTTTCGCAAAAAGCATGAAAAGGAGAAAAGGGGTTGCGGGATTCCAAACCGATTCTATACATGCTTTGAGATCAAAGGCTTTTGATGCTGGACGACAAGTTGTAAAGCTAAAATACAACAGAAGATTAAGAGATATAACAAACGATATAGAAGCAGAAAGAAAAAAAATATTAGAAGATAAACCAGACAAAAATGAAGAAACACTCAATGCTATTGTAAATGATTTAGCTAAAAGGAATGAATTTGCACGGGGTGTGAACATTGACTCTATACAAAGATTAGCTGCCCCTATAAACCAAGGAGCTTTTTTATACACTTTAGGTTTTAACATATCTTCTGCAGTTGTTAACCTGTTTCAGATACCCATGTTTGCCTTTAGTATATTGGCACCTAAATACGGTGCTTTGAACACTGAAAAAGCTATACGGGATGCTTACAGGACGGTAATGCGTATAGGGTTGTTTAACAGTCCTCCTTTACAAGTTGAAAAGTATTTTAAGATAACCAGAACCCACGACAGTAACGGAGTGCCCGTAGAAAGTTTTACTATAAAAGAGGATACCCCTAAAAAACTTAAAGAAGAATTAAATCGCCTCCTACCACTACTGACAGTAGCCAGAGATAGAGGACAACTTTACCAAACAAATATAGCAGATGCTCTAGGTTTGGATGAAGCGGGGAGGGTAAGTAGAGAGGGTCTTGTTCTACGAATATTAAATAGAACTGCCGCTGCTTCAGCAGTTATGTTCAACGCAGGAGAACGTCTTAACAGGCAAGTCAGCTTATTCGCCATATACAATCTTGAAACTCAACGTATGGCAGATGAAAAAAAAGTTAGAGTAGAGGATTTAACACCAGAAGAATTAGACGGAGCTGCGAAAGAATCTTTGTATAAAACGCAAGAGGTTAACGGTGGTGCTAGGTTAGAAACAGGTGCAAGGATATCGCAAAACGGGTTAGGACGTATGGCGTTTATGTACAAAAACTACGGTTTACAAATGTACTACACCATGTTTAAAACATTTATGCAAGCCATAAACTACAAGAATTTAACAGCAGTAGAGAGAAAAATAGCCAGAAACCAACTAGCGACCTTACATTTGGTACCATTACTATTTGCAGGGGTAAAAGGTATACCTATATACGGGGCCGTTAAATTACTGGCAGATATAATGATGCCTGATGACGAGGAAGACTTTGATACTTTGGTACGAAAAAATATCGGTGAAGGTTTTTATAAAGGTCCGTTAGTAGCTGCTACAGGTGTAGATATATCTGACCGAATAAAATTAAATGAACTCGTATTCCAAGAAAATAGGTTTAAAGATTCTTTTGAAGATTATGGTAGCACGGAAGAGTGGATTGGTTATCATTTTGGTGGACCTGCTTTAAGCACTTTTAAAAGGTTAGGTAGAGGAGGTTCAGATTTATTTAATGGTGAGATAGAAAGAGGTGTTGAACAAATAACACCACCAGCAGTAACTAATTTGTATAGAAATACGTTTGGGCGTTATGCCAGAGAAGGAGTGCGAACCAGACGTGGCGATCCCATATTTACAGAAATGACTGCGGCAGATCACATTACAAACGCTATGGGTTTTGCCCCCAAAGAACTCACCTTCAGACAGGAATTGACAAGACAAGAACAGAACATATCTGATGAAATAGATAGAGAAAGAACGAGGCTATTAAAAAATAATCATATTAAAAGACGTATGGGTGACTACGAAGCATGGCGTGAAAATTCAAAAGACATTAGAGAGTTTAATAAAAAAGTAAGGCGTAGGTTCCCCAAAGCAGTTATAAGTTTTGACACCTTAGATAAATCCATGAAGCGGCATAAACAAACTACTCTTGAAATGCACAACGGTGTAAGGGTGTCCCCCATATATAAATTAGCATTTGAAAGAAGTAGGCTACAGTATATGCAAGGGTTTGATGCTTTATTTGATTAAAAAAAGCCCCGCTTTTACACGGGGCAACGGGGAGAGAAACTACATTATACGCCAAACACGCACACCTAACATTCTATCTTCTATAACTATACGGGTTTCATACTGCCATTTTTTAAGTGCGAGCACATTTTTTAGTTGCCTAAGTGCCTTATCTGTATTTACACAGGGTATAAATACAGACATACCCACACGCATACTATCCCAATTTATTATCACGCGGAGACCGTCAGGGTCTATATCGTATATATTAAGCATCTACCATAGTAGAACAATCCATATTAATTCTAATTAACCTTGTCACTGATGTACGTAAAGAAACCCCTTTAGTTAAAGACGCTTGTACCTTTTCACCTGCTAAAGTAGGATGATTAAGTAAATCTCTCTCCATTGAAAGAAAGTCTATTTGGTACTTTATACACCACTCTTTCAAAGGTTTTTTCCTTAAATACAAATACTTTGTATCAGGTTCGTACCTACCTACTATCCAAGTTCTAGGATCTTTTTCTGGTATCTTTATATATTGATCTAGTCCATTGTTATTTAAACTTTCTTCCCCTTTCTTACGTCCATCTTCTGTGCTGTGTACTTTTAATATGTTACCCCAATATTGTGATAAATAATCCGATATTTGCTGTTCTACATTAGACTCCATTTCTTCAAGAGATTCTTTATTCGATTTCAAAAGTTCAATAACAAACTCTTTTTGTTTAACCATATCAAAATTGTGAAGTCCTAATTTTTTACTTATAAGAAGACCCATTAAAGAACAAGCAGCTTTTGCAGACCAAAACCTATTTACTGGGAGTAGCCCTGCCGCTTTGTCTAACTTTTTCTGAAGCTCTCTAGTTTCCGTCCTGTATTGACTAAGATTCCCCAAAACATGTTGTATGTATGGCACTCCTGCTACCCCATAAACGTCTTGTATTTTCATAGCTAACTCTCTAGCTCCTTCACTGTCGTTTAAATTACCTAATAATTCTTCTGCCTTGTATTCTGCCAACCTTTGACCTTCTGCGGCTGGATTATCTTTTTCAGAGCTTATCTTTTGTATTAGACTTTCATTTGCACTACTCACCATTATGAAATTACAAGGATCGCCCCTCCATCGTTCTGTGTTTGCATCTTTTGACTGCCTGTTCCTCTGTTGTCCACCACTTATACTATAAGCAAAGTTAGAAAGGGCTTTTGGATCTTTACCAGTTAATTCGTCAATATATAAAGGTAAGTTTTTATATGCCTCTGCTCTACCCCAAATAGAGGCTTGAGTATCATCGTATTTAAGGCAATATTTTGCAGGGTTAGCCCATATACCTGCTGCGGCATACATGGCAGTGGATTTACCTACACCAGACTTACCATATACGTTTAATCCTGCCCCTTTCTCAGGCATAAATATCATTAAAGGTGACCCAAAACCCGTGCCTATTATGTACTGGTGTAATTCAAACCCATCCTTGTTATAATAATCTGTTATCTCTTTCCATTCTTCTAAAGAACCTTTACTACCAAACAAATGAAAATACTGACCTGTATGTACAGAGGGTGGGTTTTCTAATATTTCGTCAGTGCGTATCTCTTTGTCACCAAGTATAAAACTTTGGAACTCCATTCCGTTATCACTTACCCAACCAAATTGGTTACGTGCTTTTTTAGCTCTGGTAGTGGCTTGCAATTCATTAATCCATGCATTTGTATATTTCATTAATTCTCCTATCCATAAGACTGATACGCCTTTCTCAGCTAGTGCTTCTTTAAATTTTTGCTGAGAAGCTACAGTTTTTAGAGAGATCGTAAATTTTTGAGGTTTTTCTTTAGGTAGACGTAGCTCCATAACTATACATTCGCCTTCCATGTCATCCCTAATACGTTCCACTACATAAAGGTCGTTGTGGTATACAAGAACTTCCTCTATGTCTCCGTCTTTATTTTCCCTTCTATATACACCCCCATTCGCGCCTCTGAAATAAGGTTTAGGGTATATGGGGAAGTTTGACTCTACGTGAGGATCGGATTCTTTTATCCTGTTACCTAACACGATAGGGCTTTTTATCTTACCCCAGTGTTTACAGTTATCACATACGCCTTCGTTGTTTTCATCAAATCTTTCACATGTATGAACATATTCTACTGTGTCATACTTAGTATCTGTTTCTTCTGGGTCGTAACTTTCGTGTCCACAAGATATTTTATGTGCGCCTTTCCTACCACCATCAACACAGTGTTTGATAATAGATATACCGTTAAACCACAAGGGTTCTGGTATATCATTAGGGTTTTCGACAATATGTTTTAACTGAGCACATCCGTCTCCTGACATTGATTTTTTTAGTATGTCTTTAAAATAACTCTCTCTATTACCCATTAGATTTGCCATCACAGCATTAGCACCTTCGGGTATAGGCGTAGGTACTGGTGTAGTATCTACCCCTAGTAGAGATACAAACTGGTCAAAATCATGGAGTTCAAGAGATGGAGTACCGAAAAAAGTAACTTGTTTAGGTTCATTTTTATGGTTGTGGGTGTGAGGTACCCGTAAGACTCTGGCGGTATCTGACGTTACTGCAGGATCTGTTAATAACCCCTGTTCTTTTATTATTTTTTTAAACCTTGTGGCGGCTATCTTCCAGTCTTCCTTGAGCACTGCTTCTTTTAGTTGCCAGTGAACATGCACCCCATTACCAGAATTTACTATAAGCGGTTTGGGTAAAGAAAGTTTTCTGCAGAATCTTTGTAGTGCAGATAGGGCTTCGTGTTGAGAATTAAATTTTTTAGGGTCTTCTGTATCTACATCTAAATCCAGAAAAAAAGATTTTAACTTCTTTGCATTATCTCCTGTCCTACGTGTAGGTTCAGTGAATGTACTTAAACCAAAAAAACAATCATACCCTTGGCTATCTAATTCATTTGCTTTATTAACTAAATCTTCTACATCGCTAAAAAATCGTGTTACTAATTTCTTTTTATCTTTAATACCTAGAAGGCAATAGTACCCTTCATCTCCTAGTGACCTTTGTAAAAAAGTATGAGTATCCATAGATGTCCCCGTTTAACATCTTTATACAAGTTATTGTGTTTTTTT
>CEQR01110878.1_pt1 | contig 13775 bp, 14 predicted proteins | sample 530901 | NCBI WGS metagenome assembly CEQR01 (sample SAMEA2621085, study PRJEB7988) | marine metagenome | isolation source: saline water (ENVO:00002010), including | reverse complement strand
TTATAACTGTTTTATATTTATTCCAGGAATCCATTTGTGTATAATCTATTTTTTGAAAATACTCATCATTTGTAAAATTGCCTGTTTCAAATTTATTAGTTTCAAAATTATACATCTTGTTTATACTACCATCGTTTGTAGAATCAAGACCAACACTTAAAAATTGTGATGTTTTTGATGTTCCAAGACCTGTAAAAATAAAATAGTTCCAAGAAATCTCAATATCACGCCCACTTTGTATTGGTGTTGTACTTAATATATTTTTAATCATGTGGGTAGTTTTTTCAGGTGTAAGAGGTATTTGATCTTGAAATAAACAGTATAAACCTGATATTGGATTTACACCAAACAAAATTTGACTTGGTATTTGCACACTTGCTTGTGCAGCAGTAATATCCCAATCAAAAGTGTTATATCTAAAATTAGGATTTTTATTTAGAAGTTGCATTTGATTTGTTACAGTAGTTTTAACTGCATCACGAAGTGGTTTTAAATATTCAACGATTAAATCTTGATTTAGTGGTGTAAGATTACTTGGCACTTGTTTTAAAACATCTTTAGTTTGCAAGAACTCTGACTTAGCTACACCATCTTTATCGTAAACTTGAAACTCAATGTTTTCAGTACCATTTGTTTGTAACAATCTTGTTTGCTCTGTTCTAATAAAACCCATAATACAAATTTACAATATTTCTTTGACCAACTGATAGTATTTATAAGATGCTAAATTAGGATTTATCTGCAAATCTTTTGGTGGTCTTTTTGTAATATACTCACCTTTATAAAATGCTTTATCATTACCATTATTAATACCTGCATTATGATATATAGCTTTTTTACCCCAATCATCTACATTGTTAGTAGCCCAAGTAAAATCCAACTCATCTATAATTTTTGTGTTACGATTTCTTTTCCAAAGATTCCAAAGTACTGCCCACATATCTGCACACCAAATTTGTAATCCATGATATTTTTCATCTTTTGCTTTTTTCTCTCCATTTAATTTTACTACTTCTGTAAATAAATTTTCACAATCTATTTCAACTTCTTGCCAAAATGTAAAATCTATATTTTTAAGTAGGTACTGACAACCACCTGAATTATCTTGATTTTTCTTTACTAATTCTTTATCTATATTTACAATATCACACATAAGATCTAACATATCTTCTCCTTTTGACATTATATATTCATAACCTATATAACTAATTGTATCGCTAACATAACAAGTTGGATTGCAACCACAAACATAAGGTGTTAAGTTAAGTGGTTTTGTAAGTGCAATATCACAATCATGATATAAAAAAGTACCCTTATAAAGATTGGCATATCTGTAAAAATGTTTTTTTAAAACATGAGGTCTTACACTTGATATATATTTTATTTTTTCTCTTGTATCAGGATAAAAGTAAAAATTTACTTTTGGGTATTTTTCTAATAAATAATATGCAGGTGTAGATGGATCTGCTTTGTCTGCAAACACAATATCTATTTGCTCACTTTTAACACCTTGTTTTAAAAAGCTATGTATCATAACATCTACTTGCCATGTAAAATATAATGTAGATGGTTGGCAACAAATATATCTCATAAATTATGGACAAGCAGGACAAGTTCTCGTTGCAATAGTTGCACCATTCCAAAAGAATAAATTACCACCTGTATGAATAAAATTACCTGGTGGTAAAAAAGTAGTACAAGTTGAATTTGTAAATACTGCACTTGCAGCATCTATTGTTGTCGCATTTATATATATAGTAATTGATTTATCTCCACAACAAACACTTTCAGCAATCGTAGATACTGCTGCTTGAATTGCAACACAAGGTGCTTCTGTTGTCGTTGTAGCTTGTGTCGTTGTCGTTGATAAAAATGCTTGACAAGTAGGACAATCAGCAAAACTTATAAAATTATCTACATCTCCATTTGCACCTGAACCACCATCTTGAAGTGAAGCATAACAAATGATACCATCTGAAATGACCGAAGGAAAAGTATTTGTTTCATTAGATACTTCAATGATTTGGTCATCAGCAGAACAATTTGATTGCAAACTTTGATATATTCTAAAGAAAGTTGTTGGTTGTGTTGTAGTTGTTGTTGTAGGTAATTGTGTTGTAGTTGATATACCTAAACAATCATCACAACTTACAAAACCTGATGTAAATTTTGGTGTTGGAAAACAACCTAAGTTAAAATCATCATTTGATGTAGGTTGTCCTGTTCTATTTATTAAACTAAAACAATCACCTGAACTTGTTTGTTTTACAAATTGTGGAAACTCATCTTTGTTATTACCTATTATTTTAATTACATCATCGCCACATTTTAGATATCTTGCAAAAAATGTCATTGTTGGACATTGTTCTGTAACTACTGGTGGTGAAACTGTACACAAAGTATTTATTGTAATACCACTTAAATCATCAGGGGTTGTAATTTCTTCAAGTATTGTAAAACAATCCGATGTTTGAACACTTAAAATTACCCTATCACCAATACTAAAACTCGCATTAAAATCAACTCTAAGTGTATCTAAAGAATTATCTTTTTGTACTAAGAACCCATCAGGTGTAACTATATCGGGTTCACAAGCAGGACAACTTGCAGTATTTTGTAAAGCAGAACCATTCCATTCTCTGTAATTAACTAAATCCTCTGACAAAAATTGTGCAGTTGGTAGCAAGGTCGTACACTCGCTATCAGTATAAACTTTAGTTGTACCAGTATTGTCTGTAAATGATTCACCATCAATAAAATGTTCTCTCGATGTAGGTGTTTCACAACACAAACTAAAAGCAGTACTACTTCTATATAATATGATACTTTTACAAGTTGCATCTACATTACCACCAGGTATTGAACCACTTGTTGAACAAGCACCAGTTATTGTTGGAAGTCCTGTAATATCAAACAAACTTTGTCCATAAGATACCTGATAACAGTTGGCACCATCAGTTGATATTACCACAAAATCTTCATTAGTAAATGAAGCATTGTAAGCTACATTTTGACCTTCATTAGTTGCTAATTTCCTTAATCTAAATGAGTTCCAAGTATATTGCTCTTTTTGACCTGCCGTTGGTACAGATTCACCTGTTGTATTTTTTGCATAAGCATTAAAATAATATGCTCTACCTGGTGTAAGTGTTAAATTAAAAGGTGCTTGTGATGTATCGGCAGTAAAAGTTAGAGCAGTAGATACATTCTGTCCTGTTGCGACTGGATATTGTACATTTTTGGTATAATCAGCAGCATCTGTTCCAAAATAAAACCCATATTCTGTAACATTACTTGTACCTACTTCTCGTATGGTACCATTTAATATCATAGATGTATTTTTTACTTGATTGTTCGCAAGTGTATTATTCGTAACAACTGCTCTTGCACCAGGTGGCTCTGTTGTTGTAGTTTCTCCAGGTGTAAACTGCACGACATCTCCTCTACCCTCTAAAAACAAACTACTCTTTGCATAAGCTATTATAAAGTGTGGCACACCAGTTTCGAGATTTGTAACTGAAACTGCAAAACTTGCAGATGTATCAGTTGATTGTATTTTTGGATTTGTTAAAGCATTTTGATTTGTTCCAAAATAAAAACCTCTTTCAATAATTGCTAAACCTTTATCATCTGTTATTTCACCATTTAAATTAGCTGCAGTATCACTTGTATTAGATACACTTCTTGTTTCAACTACTGGATTATTTTCTGTAAGATCGCCACCTAAATCACCTATACTTTGACCTGATATTGATTTGTCATAGTAATTACTATTAGATACTACATACCATCTTGCATTAGCTTGATAAACTCTTGAATTGGTAACTCTTAAAATGTTTTCTAAAACTTCTTTTGCAGATTTTTTTGCAAAGCCATTGAAAAGTGCAAACTCATTTATAAACATATCATGATATACTGTGTGGCTTTCTTCAACAACTGTGTTTGTAACAGGATCTGTCAAACGAATATTATTTTGGACAAAAATGTCAAAATCCAAACCAGTAAATGATAAAATTCTATGTATATAATAAAAAGCAGAATCCAAATTATTTTGATCTCCTGTTGCAGTTTTTATTGTACCATCTGCATTAGTATTTAATTTTCCATCAGGTACTAAATAAGAATCTAAAGTTCCAAGATTATCTATTGCTCTAAGTGAAATGTCAAAAGGTTTTGATTGTATAGATTCTGTAAAAGTATCTGAAACTAAATATCCCTCCCAATAAACTTGAAAGTCAGTTGCTGCTGCCCAGTTTTCATCAAGTGCTTCCCAGTTTGTATCTACTGTCTCCCATATTGGTGAATTAATATCAGCAGCAGGATCTTCAACTCCAACAATAACTCTTACTTTATATTCTCTTTCATCAAAATCAGTAAACTCATCATAAGATATTGTGTCGGTAGTTTTTATATTTAACTCACAAGAAGAACCAATTATAGGATTGTAAAAATCATCATCACTTGTATATTTTACAATAACAGGATTATCAGTACCAACAATAGAATTTACATCACCAGTATAATCTTGTTTGAGTATTTGTACACTCCTTTTATTACCCTTGATGTCAGAAAAATCAAGTTCATATTTTACACCGTATGCCATTATTTAAATCTATTTCTATTTCTTTCTGCTCTTTGTAAAGCTACAACTAAATCTTGTCCTCTTAACACAAACTCACCCTGCATAGCACCACCACCTAACATTGTTTTTAATTTACTTAATGGTGCGACTACTTCAGGATTAGATCTTGCACCAGGATATTCTCCAATAAGAGCAGTTGTTGGGCTTGATACTATTCCACCTCTTGCTAACTCTATACCAGAGAATTGAGTAAATAACCCTTTTATACCACCGATTCTTGTAAGTATTTTAGAACCACCACCTGCACCACCCAAAAATGCACCAAGTAGCATAGCTGCTGCTGCTGCTGCAAGTAATCTTGTAACTAAAGCTTTTAATATTGTTCCTAATCTTTTTAATGGGTTTTCACCATCTGCAATAGCAGCAAATCCCTCTTGTAATGCAACACCGATTTGTGGTATTATTTGTTCTCCAAATGTCTTAAAATCTTCAACTAAAGGTTTTATTGCTTGTGAATTTAAATCTTGAAATGCACTTGTTGTTGTTGTTATTATTGGACTTAATGTAGAAAGTGCAGGTCTTACTACTGTATTTATACCAACACCTGCAGATTCTATCATACCAAATATTGCTTGATGTAAATTTGTAGCAGATTCAGATAATCCATCAAATTCGGTTTTTGTATCATCTGTATTAGGTGTACTAAAAGTGCCAGGTGGTTGTACTAAAGAAAAAGGTAATCTATTTTGATTTTTACCTAACGGTCCAATAAAACCTTGTTTACCTATTGCATCTATATTGTTTTGTAATAATTGAAGTTCTTTATTAGTTTCACTTAATTTTATAGGATCTAAACTTGTACCTTCAAAAAGTCCCATATTTCCTGATACACCTTTTGAAGAACTAAATATTGCAAATCCTGCTAATGCAGAACTTAAAGCAATAATAGCTACAGTTGTAGCTGATACTGCAGTTGTTATTGCAGTTGCAGCAGCAGCTAAAGCACCAAAAAATAAAAGTAAAGGTCCTGCAGCTATTGTAAATGCAGTTAAACCCATTATAATCTTTTGTGTGCTGCCATCAAGATTTTCAAAATCATTAACTAATTGACCTATTTTTTTTGAAAGTGCAGGAATACCATCTTTTAAATTTAATGTTTCAGCAATTTCTTCACCTAATCTTGCAAGTGCTATATTAATATTATCTTTTAATGTACTAAATAAACCCTCTAATGTTTGCGAAAGTATTTTAAGACCATCATTAAAACGACCACCTTCACTTGTTGCTTTTTCAAATGCAGTATTTAAGATGTCAAATGTTAGTTTACCCTCTGAAGCTAAATCCATTATTTTACCCTCTGCAACACCCATTTCTTCAGAAAGCAGTTGTAATATAGGTACACCATTATTTATAAATTGCCTTAAGTCTCTTGTCATCACACGGCCTTCTGCTGCTGCTTGACCAAATGCTACTGCAATACCTGTAAGATTACCACCTGTTATAGCAGATACATCACCAAGCATTTTTAGAGATTTGAAAGCATCATCACTTGATTGCCCAAATCCCATTAACATATTGTTTACTCTTGTAAGTTCCTCTAATTGTAAAGGTGTTTCTGCACTAAATTGTACTAATCTCTGAAAAGATTCAGCACCTGCATCAGCAGAACCAGTAAGTGTATTTAATGTAACTCTTAATCTTTCAAATTTAGCTGCTTGTCTTAAAGCCAAGGTACCAACTGCTGCAAGTGGTAGTGAAACTCTTGTGGACATTGTACGACCAAATTTGGTCATATCAGTAGTAAATTTTTTTATTTTACCACGAGCATTATTAATATCTTGATTAAATTTTGCAGTTTTTGCAATAAATTCAAAAAGTAATCTAAAATTTTGGTCTGCCATACTACAAAAATAACTATTTTTTATTCAACTTACTATTTACAAGATCTCTATACCTTTCAAATTCTTCCCTTGTAGATTTAGCAGTTTTTCTTTTAATATTGTCTTGTGGTAACTCAAACAACTCGTGTGGTTTTATCATTTGAGATTTCTTTGTGCAGTTTACATTATGAACCATAGCAGCTAAAAATCTAAATTGTTCCCATTCTGCATTTATTCTAATTATGTAAGATTCAGAAATAAGTTTGTTTTCTTTGAAAGTATTAGTCCAAAACTCATTAGGGTTTATTCCACAATAACCAATGTAGAAATCAATAATATCTTCCCAAGTTGTTTTATCGCTTACTTTTTTTTTGTGTCAGGATTTCTTTGCATACCTGCATTTAAATCATTACCTAATATTCTTGATTCAGTCATAGCTTTGATTATCTTTTCAATATCTTCTGAAGTTGCATCTTCAAGCCAATTACCTACATCAAAATTATCGTAATCAATTTTATTTTTATTTTCTTGATCGTATGTTAAAATTCCTGCATATACAATAGTAATTATTGTTTTTAATGAAGCACCTTTTTCAAATACAGTTCCAATTTCATCAAGAGAAATATCAAGCATATCTGTAAAGGTTGCCCAAAAGTTCATGCTAAAATGAAGTGTGCGATTTTTTCCCCCTAATTTAAGAGTGTAGTAACCTCTTTGTTTTGTCATAGAATTTATTTACAATAACAAATATAACAATTACACATTATAAACCAATTTTTAATTTACTGATTCTGTGATTGCACCTGTAACTGTGATTGTTCCTGAATAGGTAACTGCTTCTTCCATAGAACCACTTATTTCACACGAGGAAATAAAACCCTCTCCTGTGTAAATAGTGTCCCCCGTGGCAGCAGTACCGAAAGAAAAATCACATTTCTGTCTTGTTAAAAGTTTGTGTGCAATTTCAGCACCACCACTTGAACCATCTGTGTAATCAATTAGACCATCAAAAGAAATTTCTGCAGATCTTAAACCTGCAATCACTTCTGAAAAACCTGATGAATCTTTTGTAGTGGCATCTGCCATGTCGTTAGTAAATGAAATAGTACATGATGTAGAATGTCCGATTGTAGTTGGACTTGAACCATCATCTGCTACTTTTATTAAAAGGTTGCTACCATTGAAAACTGTTGAAGCCATATCTTAAATTTTTATATTACAAATATAATTAAATTTTGATTAATAATTTTTTGATGATTTTATTCCAACCAGTAGAAAACCAAAGGTTGAAGTTTCTAATTTTTTGTGCTAAATATTCAAAAATTTTTGCCATGTTTTTTATTTTTTTTCGTTGTGTTTATTTATTGTTTTTTGTATTGAATCAAACCTTACTAAAATCTCCATTGATAATCCTGCTTCAAATTTATGTATTGGTCTGCCATTTTTATATATAATTATAGTTGGTACAGATTTTATTGACTTCTTAACTACATCGGATTGATCTTCTACATAAGCATACTGCACCTTTGTGTTTTTTAACCTGTCAAGACCTCTATAAGCATTTGTAACATTCCATTTGTAATTAAAATGAACTGTTGTTATATCTTGTCCATAACTTAAAGAAGTTATTGTAAATAACAGTATTAAAAATATAAATCTCATTAATTATCTTTTGTAATTATCTCAAATAATTTTTGGTCAATATCTTCTAACTTTTCGCCATTCTCCTGCACTTTCTCTTGTGTATTGATTATTGTTTCTCTTATTAATTGATCTTTTAAATCATACTCTGTTCTTGACACTTCAGGTTCAGGTAGTTTCTTAGCTAATTCTATCTCGCCCTGCAAACTGTACCACATTCCTGTTACTGTAACAATCACCATTCCAATCGTTATCATATTTTCAACACTAATATTAAACTTCTTTTTTTTGATTTCTTCTATATCTAAATTTGCCATAACTTAAATTTTTAATGTATTTTCTCTGCCCAATAAATATAAGTTCCACTTGATACATTATAAGGTGAACTACTATCTCTAAATCTAAATCCACCAGTTGGTGCATCTCCGTGACCTGCTGCTAAAAACTCACACGCACTATTTGAATCTGTTTCTGCATATTGACTTGCAGTATTATTAAATAGTAATCCTTTTTGATAGTAACTACCACCTCTTTTACTATCAAACACTCCCCAATTACTTGTACTATCTACTCTTTTTACCATTACAAAATCAGGAGAAAATCCTGGTTGCACAACTGTACCTGAAGCAAGACCATTTCCTGTGTATGTACCAATCTTTCTTTTACCTGATACTGAATGGAAACAGTATGCTATATAGTTGTCTGCTCTATCGCCTACACCACTATCATTACCGACATTAATGACCGAAGATGTAGGTGCTGCCCCAAATACTGTACTTGCAGTTGCTTCTGCACTATTTGAATTTAATTGTAAATATTGATTAGTATTAGATAAATCTTTGTGATAAACAAACCAACTTGGTGTACTCCATTCATAATCTTTTATAATCACAAATTCTGGTGCCGAGCTTAATCCATGACCAATAGTTTTTGCAGAGCCATTAGCTGTACCTTGATATTTTACAATACTAAAACCTGCACTTTGATTTGCATTAGCTAAAGATGTAATATTTCCATCATTATTTACAAGCCAAGTTCTACCTGCTCTCCAACCATAAGCCACATTACCCTCACCATTGTTATTACCTGACTCGTTACCAAAAGTAAATCCATCAAAAGCAAATGATTGTAAAGTATCACCATTTTGTACTGCTTGACTTGTCTCTGTTGAATCTAATCTATTACCTGCACCTCTTACACTATCAAACCAAGACCATTGACCTGTTGCATTGTATGGTTTCACAATAGCTAAATCAGGTCTAAAATCAAAACCATCTATATAATGATTTGCAGCTGCATTTCCATCATACAATTTAATATTAAAATTATATTGTGTAGTATTATCTTGTGTTACATTTTTCTTCATAGCAAGATATATATAATTTTTACCACTTCCATTTGTCATACCACTTGATGATGGTACTTGAAATCCATTACTTTGACTAAACATTGTTGAATTGTTAAATGATTGTTGTGCTTGTGTTTGGTCAAATGAATTTACACTCATACCTAAATCATAAGAACTAAATACTGCCCAATTATCAGTATCCGTTGTATTTTTGATTATAATAAAATCAGGAGTAAATCCAGTAACAATAGTTTGAAGTGAACCTGTGCCTGTATATGAACCTACTTTACTAAATCCAGTAACAGAATGCCAACAATATGCAATCATATTATCGCCATTACCATTTGTATCACCACTTGTAGCAAGTGTAAACACAGTACTTGTTGGTGCAGTATTTTGCCAAACATTAGCAGTTCTAAAAGGTGGTGTACCATTTGGCTCTAAATATTTTGTCCAATCCGAAACACCTGCTACCCAATCTGCACTTGCAGAATATTTCTTGATGAAGATTAGTTCAGGAGCTGATGATAATCCGTGTCCTACCGAAGCATTTGCACCAGTTCCTGTATATTTTACTATACTAAATCCTGCTGCTGCATTTGCAGAAACATCAGATGTAATAGAACCATTTGAATTTGATACTGTATTTTCTGCTGCTTTTATAAACCAACCATTATAAGTTTCATTAAGATAGTCAGAATTACTTGGTGTAAAATTACCATAAAACTCTGTATTTTTTGCATTATAAGCACTCGGTCCATAACTACCTTGTTGTTGCGCACTATTTGAATTAACTTGTAACCATTCTCCGACACCTCTTACTATATCAAACCAACCCCAATGATGAGCTTCACCTTTTGCTCTTGTTATTACAAGACCTGCTCTAAAATTGTTCATTATGTTTTTAGCATAATCTGAACCACCCCAATTTTCTACTGCTAAACTTTCTTCTACTGTTGGTGTTACATCTGCTGCTGCACCTGCTATAGCCCAATATAAATATGTACTTCCATTAATGTTTATATTTGTATCACCTGTACCACCTGCTGCAACAATTTGAAAGCCATTTGACAGAAAATCAACATAAGCTAATGTTTGCTCTGCTGCTGAATCATTTGCAAATAATAATTTATCTCTTGTATTAGTTGTACTTCTTTTATTATCAAATATTAACCAGTTTCCTGTGCTGCTACTTCTTTTTATCATTAAAAAAGCAGGTTCAAATCCTAAATCAATAGTCGGACCTGTTGCTGAACCATTCCCTGTATATGTACCAATTTTTTGATACCCACTTATATTTCTAAAACAATAAGCAATGTGATTATCTCCTGATTTATTTACTGAATTATCACCACCTATACCAAACACAGTATCGTTACCTGCTTGTGCAGTTGTAGAATCATTTGTTACAGCTGGTGCACCTACAAATACTGTCCTTGCATTATCACCAAGTTGTGGTGTTTGTATAATCCATTTATCACTTTGGTCTATAATCTTAATTATGACTAAATCACATTTAGCAGAAAGACCGTGACCAACAGTCCTTGCAGAATTACCATCACCTACATATTTAACTATTGAAAAACCTGCTGCATCATTAGCTTGTACTGTACTTGTAATTGTACCATTTGTATTACTACTTGTATTACCTCCGTTTGCATGCCAACACCAGGCAACATATGTTTCACCATTTTGATTTACTGCACCATCATTACCTACTGAAAATCCACTTGAATCAAAACTTTGTAATCCTTGTGCTGATGTAGCTTGTGCATTATCTGAATTACTCATTATGTAATTTGTAGCACCTCTTGTACTATCTAACCATTCGTGACTACTTGTGTTTGACCTTTCCTTATACCAAACTAAATCAGGTTGAAAATTTAATCCTGAAATTTGTCTCGCACTTCCTGTACCTGTCCATATTAAAGTATCAAAATGATTTGTTGGTGTTATAGCACCACCACCACCACCTGTGTCAGTTGCACCTGCACCAATAAGTCGTTTATTTACACTCATTGATTATATATTTGGGAAATCGTATGTAATCACACCTGCTTTTGTAGTGATCGCATTAATTTCAGATTCTACATTTTGAGATTGCACTCTTAAATTTTCTCTTGCTTCACTTATATCGTTTGGTACTTCTGTTCCATTATCAATACTTCTAATTATATACCAATCTGTTTTTGCAAGTTCACTTCCAATTCTATTTTTATAATTTGCAATCGCTTGTTCTTTTAATTCAGTTAATGTTTTTGTCCAAGTTTTATTTGATATATCTTTTTTAAATACTGTTTCTTCTGTATCCCAATATACCTCACCTAAATTATGGATTCTTTCATCATAAGAATCATCTACAATAACATCAAAAAGACCATTGTTTTGCATTTCTTCTTCTGACCAATCTTTTATGTTTAAATGTAAACCTGTTGAAGTTCTTAATTTTGTAGGTAGTGAATTATAAAATGTAATTGTACCCTCGTTATTTACTGCTAATCCTATTTTCATTATGAAGCTATTTTATTAATTGTTGCGAATTGTTCTGTTGAACCATTTGTAGATACAATACTAATTAGATGTTCACCTGAACCATCATAAGTACTTGCACCATTTAATTCTTTTACACTTGTTGGTAATGTTAATGTATAGTTACCATCAATGACAAGATTTATCTGCATTCCTGTTTGTACACCTGTAAATGTTAATATAGTATTTCCTGACAATGTTTTTGTAAATACTTGACCTGCACTCCAATCAACACTTGTTCCTGACAATGCAACAATTGTTTTGAAATTTGCTGCTAACATTCCTAATGATACACTTGATGTATCACCTGTACCTACAAGTGTACCTGTTGCAGTAGGTAGTGTTATAACTGCTGAACTTGCAGATGCGTGTGGTTGTGCTTTTATTGTTTGAAAATGTGCATTTGAACTTTCACAATACATTCTAATTTCTGCAACACTTCCTGTTCCTGTTCTCATTTGTATTGAACCATCTGCAACAGTAACACCACCTGATGAACCATTACCACCCATTGTAAAAGAATTTGTTGTGCTACTTGCCAAACTTACTGTAACTGCACCACTTGTACCACCACCTGACAAACCTGTTCCTGCAGTAACTCCTGTTATATCACCAGTTGAAGCATCTACATAACTAAAAGATCCATCACCATCAGATTGTATTAATTGTCCTGCAGTACCATTACCACTTATATTTAAAAGTGAAGCACCAACTACATTTGTGTCAGAAGTTCCAATTAATGTTCCATTTGTTGTAGAAACAATCACTCCACCATTTGTTAGTGTAAGCCCAAGTGCATTCCCTGCACCATCTGTAAGTGCTTGTGCTGAACTATCTATTGTACCATTATCACCAACTTTTAGTAGTGATGTATAAGTATCTTTTATTTTATTACCTGTTAAACTTGCCATATCTTTTTAATTATTGTGCATTATCCCAATTTGTATTTTCGCTTTCCCAATTTACAAACCATTCGTTCCAATATTTTTCAATATGAGATTTTACTTTTTTAGAAACATTTGCTAATGAATTAAATAATCCTATCATTGTAAATAAGCTATTACTTTACCACTATCAACTGTTATTGAAGTAAGATCACCATAAAAAATAAATCCTGCTTCTAAAACTAAATTTGTAATTGTTGTATCACCTGCACCTGCTGAACTTGTAAAATCAACTTGTGCATCTGCAACTACTTGAATTGCTAAAAACTTCTCACCACCTACTGAACTTTCACCTGCACCTAAAATTCTTAAACCCTTATGTCCAAATGCTGCTTTTTGAAAATCTGCTGAAAAAAATAAATCTGTTGCCATTGTTACTAATTTAATACAAAAATAGTAAATTAATAATTAATGTTTTCTGCCTTGTCCTCTGTATTTTTTTTTGTAACCTGTCTGACCTCGACTGGCATTTTTTGAGTGTACACCTCTACGCCTTTTTTTTGGTTTCTCTACTTTTGCAAATACTTTTGGTCGCCTAATTTTTGCCATTATTTACTTATGCTTTTAAACTTCTCGGCACCCCTTGAACCAAAGTAAGCTACATAAACAGTAATAAGTAAACTTTTGAGTAAATCAATCCAACCACTATCAACAGTAAATTCAATACCACTTGAATCAACAAATATTAATAACACCATAGATACAGTTAAAAAAATTAAGGCCATAGGTCTTGTGTTTTTAGAAAGCCAAGAATCACTCTGCATATCACTTGCCCATCTTTTAGATACTTCTTGCATTTCTATTGTATCTTGATTTAAAAGTGCTAATGCTTTTTCTTTATCTTCAGGTGG
>CEQR01110880.1_pt1 | contig 13852 bp, 12 predicted proteins | sample 530901 | NCBI WGS metagenome assembly CEQR01 (sample SAMEA2621085, study PRJEB7988) | marine metagenome | isolation source: saline water (ENVO:00002010), including | reverse complement strand
TCATCCTCCCCGAGTCCCGCCGCTAGGCGGGCCGAGAGTTAAGCAGGCCCCGCTGGCGATTGCTGGCGGGGCCTTTCCTTTGCTCCTGTCCCCTGTCCCCTGTCCTGTCCCCTGTCCTGTCCTCCTGTCCTGTCCTCCTGTCCTGTCCCCCGATTGCGTATCCTGTCCCGTGCATCCTGTCCCCCGAAACCTTAAGCCAGAAAATAATAACACGGTTAAGGTTCCCCGCTTTTGGCCTTAGCCTCTGGCCGCATTTGCAGCTGGGATAAATAATTTGCAGAAAGCTATTGACGCCCCGACCCGATCCTGTATGGTGCCGCCATGCTTAGCCCCGTTTCTTGTATCCAAGTTCATTTGAAGCTGGTCTCCGTAGAAGAGACCATCGCCTTTGATCCTAAGCAGGGGGAAGTCTTTGAAGCAATTGCAGGTGAGCTTGAAGTAGAACCTTCTGATCTGAAAGCGGATCATCTGTTTTTCATTTGGGCGAAAAACTATTTCACGGATCTTGCCAAGGACCCCGAGTCAGATTTCCCTTTGGAGTTACGAGATATCAAACCCAGCTCTTACGGTGATGATAATATCACACTCGAATTTGTGTCGCGCTTTTGTGACGATGACGATTGCGATTGCGGGAGGGAGGAGGGCTCTTCTCTTGTATCCTCCGAGTCCATCATCGAGCTGGTGCATGTTCACCTGTGCAAGAGGGGGATCAATAGCTTCACCGTAGAAGCGGCCCCCTCTGAGATATTGCGTGTGAGGAATTCGGATGCCCTCTCCCACGAGTCCAACGAGGAGACCATTTCGGTGCAATCAGATTTCTGGTGCCACTTCCGGAACCGTGTTCCCACGGATGACGCCAGCTAAAACCAATAAATAAAAATACAACTAAGACATGATCAGTTCATCATTGACCGCCGCCTTTGAGGCAGCCCGCCCTAAGAATCTCCCGCCCGCCTCGGTGGTGTCCAAGATTCTCGCCGAGGTAACAGCGCCCGAGCCGTGGTGCCAGTCGCAATACGAAGCCCCCGAAGGGTGGGAGGTTGCGGAGACCTCTACCGAGGACACCCGAGATGAGCAGCTGAAGGACTTTCTTAGAAGGGAGACTCAAGCATGAGCCGCTTCAGTAAGCCACCTAGCGCGAAGGCCTCTCGCATAATCGGTATGATACGGGGATCTATGGGAGGGATTGACGGGTCGGGCGACCGCCACCTGTCAGAGAGCAAACATGCCAAGGGACGCAAGAGCCCCATAGCTAAAAAGAAAAACAAAAAGAAGAGATAACAATGGACACGCCCTTCAGCGAATTCTTTGCCGATGTCGTTTACTACGATCGCCAGATCAAGCAGATCAACATTGCTGATGAGGAGCTCTATCAAAATGTTTTGACCCAGTTCGGTAGCGCATGTCGCCACATGCCGAGCATGGTCCCTCAACAATTGTCCGCGTCCGTCGAGCGTTACGGACACATCCTGTTAAGTTAAAAAATAAAATCAGTATTAAAGTAAGTATGTTATACAACAATCATATCCTAATGGCGAAGCCCTTCCGGTTAGATGAAAAAGTCGTGGCGCGGCTCAGTCCCGTCGAGCGCTTAGGCGCTATGCTATTCCTTTCAATTACCGCTCCGGATGATGACGCGCATAGACGGGCCTCTCAGAGCGCTTGGCTCATGGTCTCTTACTTTGACATGGAGACTAATGAGGTGAGAGAAAGCAAAGCCATTTGCCGTCAGCTGCACCAGCAGCACCCCGAGTTTCCTGTTAGAGATATGTATGATTCTTTTGTGAGCCCACCGAAATCAAGCGGCAACTCTTAAAGTAAAAAATAAAATATGAAATTGTATCAAGTGATAAGCAAGCAAGAGCCATGGCGGCGCGAGTTCTTTGGAACAAAAGCAGCCGCTAACAAAGCCGCCAAGGAAACGAACAGCGATGTGATGCCGTTCGATCTAGGCACCGACAAGAAAAGCCTCGTCGATTTCTGCGCTTCTTTCTGGACGCTCGCAGTCCAGACTGCAGACGAAAAGCCACGAGGTGTCCGGCGTCCAACCGCCGATCAGTTCCGTTTCGGTAGCGCCCATGCTAACGCGACCTCCGCGCTTGCCAAAAAGTAATTGGACATTCTGTTAGAGATATGTATAATTCTTTTGTGAGCAAAATTATTAATGTAGTTAAGTGGCTACCCATCCTTAAAAAAAGGTCCGCAATGTATGTGATCAATGAGGAGCTGAAGTCACTCGCGGAAGAAAACTCCGCGCTATCCCCGAGGATAGAGGCCATACGATATTTGCTCCGCACCCTGTAACCCGATCCCTGAACAATGGAAGGAGCTACCCTAAACATCACCACCGATAATGAAACGCAAGCCCGTCTCATCCTGTCGCTACTCACGAGAGCTGAAGAGGACGGCGAGCTGGACTTCGCTTTCGGATGCCGGATATCGCAAGTCAGAGAGAAAGTCGAATTCGACCACGCGCTTTAACATGAAAAAAGAATTATCTGTTTACGAAGCTGTGCCCTTGGTGGCCGCTGTCTTCGTTGCGTCACTCCTCTTGATTCATGCAGGACTTTCGCTTATCTCATATTTAAGTTCTTAACTTTAAGTCGCACGGGCATGGTGCGCGGGGAGATCCCGCGACGGGGTAGCTTAGTCCCCAATGAAACACCCGTGCGACTTTCTTAAAAAGATTATACCAAAAAGGGGTTGACATATTATTTCCCCCAGATATACTAAGCCCACTTAAAACTAATGAAGACATTATTCCCTAAGCAAGTTGGTATCTTTCAGTTCTTCCTCGGCCGTTTGTTACGGCGCAAGTCTACCTTAGATCAGTCTGACACTGGCACAGGCAAGACGGTTGTCGCCTGCAAGCTGGCGTCCGCTTTGTCTCCCCGCCCCGTCGCAGTCATTTGCCCGAAGGCGGTGATCCCATCTTGGGAGAGGGAGCTAGAAGAGGAGGGAGTCCAACCAGTGTTTGTCCTTAACTTAGAAAGTTTACGCACAGGTAAGACCGCTCACGTTTCCAAGGTAGGAAAGAAATCGTTCAAGTGGTTGCTCGATCCAGACACGGTTGTCTTTGTGGATGAGGTTCACAAGTGCAAAGGCCCGTTCACTCAGAACGCCGCGCTGTTCATCGCGCTCGTTAAACAGGGATTTACTATTCACAGTATGTCCGGCACCAGTTGCGAAGACCCTACCGAGATGCGTCCCCTCGGGTGGGCGCTCGGACTGCACAGCGGAGATGTCAAGGTGGACGGGATGAAACGGTGGTGGCCATGGATGCGCCAGTATGGATGCGAGAAGAATGAGTGGGGTGCTTGGGTTTTACAGGACGGGTATTACCTACCAAAGCTACGAGCAAAGATGTATGCCGAGAGCACTCACCGTTTGACGGTGGATGATTTCCCCGCTGCCTTCAAAGAGAACCGCGTGTTCACCGTGCCAATAAATTTCCGCGAGAACAAAAAGATCATCAAGGCGTATGACGATCTTGGTATCACGCCAGATATTGTTGAGGATTACATCGAGAAGGGCACGGTCACTGATCGGGATCACGTCCTCGCTAACATCACTCGGGCTCGCCAGCTGGCCGAATCATTCAAGGTGGTGGACCTCGCCGAGATGGCCGAGGACTTGATGGATGAGGGTAAGTCAGTAGTTATATTTGTGAATTACAGCGCGACCATTGAAGCGCTACGCATCCGACTCAAGTGCGAGTTCATCGACGGGACTCAGACGGCGGCGGATCGTCAGCGGGTGATCGACGATTTCCAAGCGGACAAGACCCACTGCATCGCGGTCAATGCTGCAGCTGGCGGGACGGGCATCTCGCTCCACGATACGATTGGCAACCGCCCTCGCGTCTCACTGATCTCGCCGACGTTCAACTGCAAGACATACAAGCAGGTGCTCGGGCGTATCCACCGCAACGGTGGTAAGAGCGATGCGCTCCAGAAAGTTCTGGTCGCTAACGATTCAATCGAGGAGCACGTCATGCGGTCTATCGGACGGCGGCTCAATAACCTCAAAAGTTTACATGGAGTTTAAGCACATTGTCCGAGAGCTCTACCCGAACGGGATGCCCATGCTGATCCAAGGAGAATACTTTGATGACGATCCCGTGGACCCTGAAACCTGCAAACTGTATCCTGTCTTTGATGACAAGGTGCTCCCCGCATCTCCGATCACGGACAAGAAGACTCGGAACAATATAGCCGCCCGCCTTAACAAGATTTTATTTTATGACGATACACCAACTAATAGATAGCCATGCTGTTGAGCACTCCGAGCTGGAGGATTCCATCCTCGGGAACGTCGCCCAACGCAACTGGACACGGCAGCAATTGCGCGAGAAGCTGAGTAACCTTTACCTCATGGGGTTCCGGCACGGGGTCTCCGCTAGAAAGAACGTAGAAGATACCCATGAAAAATCCTAGAATAGAAGAGATCCTGAACATCTTACAGACCGCCGCTGTTGACGGGGGATTCAAACTGTTCGTAAACAACGGGGAGATTGTAGCCGAAGACCTCTTGTCCGAAGCGCCCCTTATGTTTGAAATTTGTTTTAGAGGTAAAGACCTATCCGACCTCTCGGTTTTAGGGGCTTATTCTTTTGATGAAGGTTGGGCTAACCACTCTCGCGAATGGGAAGAACATATAGCTGATTACAGGGAGCGGGGTAATTAATCATCCAGCCGGAGGAACCGAGGGTTCTCTTGCTGTATGTCCATGATCCACTGCAGGCGCTGTCTCCCCTGCTCCGACTGCAATAGCTTATTGACCAGCTCGCGTGACGGAACGGGGTTCTCCATGAAGTCAGTGAACAAGAGCTTGGTCCGCCGGTCTCCATATTTCGCACGCCTTAGTTCTCCGTAGAGGTCTTTAGCGGAGGCACCGAATCCGTTGAACCCTCGCAGGGCTTGCCGAAGTTTTAGATTTATTCTGGTCCTCGACCGAAGAACGTCTTCGTAAACTCTCTGAGTTTCTCCCTCTCCCATTGCGCCTTTGTTAAGCAGAGAATTAAATCTGCTATTAACACGTTGCTGCTCCGACTTCATTCTGAATATGACATTGCGGAACTGGTCCGTTGAGTTCACTTGACGGAATCTCACGGGGTAAAACTCGCTCATCAGTATCCCGAAGGGTGAGTCCCCGAACTTCTCGGTCACGCCTCCAGCGGCTTGGACTGCTTCAATTGCTTTCAATGCCGTCCGTGGGCCGTAGGCTTCCTTGCCGACATAGAGTAGCTGCTTGGCTAACTTTGTATGCACGGCGTCGGTCTCTTCAAAGATCGGCTTGTTAGTTCTGGCGTCTCGGTTTTCCCTAACGTCCATGATAGAGCCCGCCAAGATTTGATCCCCAAGGTAAGGCTCAAGGAAAGCAGTGGTGATTGCTTTCTCGATTGCCTCGACAGGTTCCCCCCGAACAATGTGCTCGGTTGCTCGCAAGATGGGGTCAGCTATAACTGCAAAAGGATTTAGATAGGTAAGGTCCAACGTGACAAAGTCCCCATCGGTTGTCTTCATACCGCCCGCCAGTTTTCCAACCAAGCCAGCGAACTTGCCAAGAGGAGCGTCAGAAGTTCTAAAGTAATAGAACGTATGGTTTCTTAGGTATGGTGGCAGTGACATACGATACGCTTCGTCTTCCTCTTCCCCTATGTCAGAAACTAATTTAGCGATTAAGGCGGGTATCGCAGTAGAGAAAGCCATGACAGATGTGAAGCCTGCCAGTCTCTTCTGCCCTCTCCGCTTGATAACGCGGTTGTCGTTTTTCATTTCCCTCAAAGCGAGAGTGAATGTATTCACCGCGATTCGTGGAACCTCGGCCGTGAACCTGACGAACGGAGCCACTACCAAACCAAGCGAGCTGCCTGTAAACTTCTTAATAACTGGCAGAGCTCTGGCATAAGACTGAGCTGTAGCTGAGATGATGTCCGCTGCATATTGCTTACGTTGAAGCTCGGTCATGTTCGTAAACGTCCGCTTGCTTTCCGGCATGGACTTCTCGGCTTTCATGGCTTCCTCAATAGTCGCCATCTCACTCTCGAAATAAGACACCTTGTAAAAAGAATCCATAGCCGAACCGAGTCTCGCCGCCATAGCGCCTGCTTCGCTAAGCACCTTTTTACTTTTTGATTTAAGGGCTCGGTTGTTCAGGTCTTCAAGTTGATCTTGCAAGTTCGCAAAGCTCTCTTCTCCGCGCATGAGCTTGATCATTACTTCAGATCGAACCTCATCTCCGAATACTCCAAGCGCTTCCAGACTTCTCAGATATGCGCTGGTCTCTGCTTTCGTTCCTTTGAACGCACGCATAGCTGCGCTCCCGAAGGATAGTCCGGTCCCTTTCAAGGGGTCGCCTTTGGCTAGAGCTGCGAATGAGGAGAACACCCGACCTTGTGCGGGTCCAAAAAACAGCACGTTACTGAGCGCGTTCCTCAGATAGAACCCAATCGAACCTAGAGTTTTCAGCGCCATCGCACTACCCGTTGCTTTCTGAGCGCCCCTTAGAAGAGTCGCCATGAGTTGAGAGGATGCGTCTTCTGGTGCGCGGACTGTTTGTTGGAACAACGGCAACAGCCCTTCGAGGATTTCTTTGTCCACATACAATCCAGCCAGAGGATTCAACGGACTGTCAGATCCTTGCGGAACAATTGGTTCCATAGCCGAAAACTTTTGAAACTCCTCGTCTGTCTTTGCGTCATCTCGCTTTTGCTTTCGTTGAGCGCTAGTAAGAAGCCAAGGATTCTCCCCTTGAGTTCCGTAACGCCTCATCGAGTTCAAGAAAGTTTGATGTGATCCGATCTTAGCGACAGTCCCCATCGTGTATAGCAGCGCGTCTACACTTTCTTCAGGGATGTTGTTAGCCCCCATCAGGTCCGCCAGCGGCTTAGGGATGTTGGCGCGTCCCTCCAAGTTCTTGGTCAGAGCTTTGAGTTCTCTGCTGGAGAACTTGTCGCTCCTCGTTTGTGTCTTATCTGTAAAATCAAACGCGGACTTAAAGTCAGCGGCCCCTTGCTCGGTGTCATACGAGTTCAAGAACTCTGCAATCATTTGGTGCCCCAATGATCTTTGGCCCCTAGACTTTTTATTGTAGCTATCTTCAGCTGCTTTTTGAGCATCGGCTAGTGACAGCTGAGCGCTGTTCTTCATCAGCGAATCTGTCTCTACCCTGATGTAATGGTCGCGCATGAACTCGATAGCGGCCTCTCGTATTTCAACGTCTGCCTGTCTAGTGGAGCTCAAGATTCTGTCTACGTAGTCAGCTTCGTAGAACATCCTGTATCTACGGGTAACGTAAAGCCCCATGTTATTATCGAACTTTACGCTGATATCTTTCTTGCTGTATTTACCGAAGGCTCGTTTGGCCTGCTTCGATAGGTCGTCAGTAAGCCGCCGGAGGTCTAGCAAGATCGGGAACAAAGAAGGTGCCTTCTCTCGCAAACTAGAGAACGCTTGGTTGCGGAGCACAATCGCGTCTGCCTTCTTTGCATTAAAGGAAGTGTCGATGTCTTGTTGATAGGTATTATCTGCGGCCTCCGCAGCTGCTTCTCTGTTTAGCTTCAGCGCTTCCTTCGCGATCTTCTTCTTATCCCGAGTTTCTTTTCTAATCTTAGAGATCAGTTTCTTCTGTTTGTCGGGGTCGGGTTCTGTGGCGATAGCTACGGTGATGTCGGCCTGCTCGGCAGCATCGAGTGCTTTGTATTGTGCGGCCATATCCGACTGATACTTTTGGCTCGCGGCTACCTTGGCCTTGTCTCGTTTTCCTATCAGTGCAAAGTCAGGGTCGGGGTCGATGTTATCTAACGATCCTACTGCTGCTTGTATCTCCTCCCACGGGATGTCGTTCTTGTCGGGGAAGTCCGACTCTAATGCGCGTTTATATTTATCGTGATACTCCTCCACCATCTTCTCAGATGTCCGAAGAAAAGCGTCACGCTGCCTAACAAACCTTTGCACAGTAGGATCAGTTTCTCCTACAAATAGTTTCTTGAACTTGCTTCTGACTACCTTGAACGGACCGGCTTCAATGTAGGGAAGCTCCAGCACAGAAACAAAATCGCTGTAGTCTACCCCCTCTGAATTAAACTCAGATGGAAGATTCGACGCTGTCCCAAACGAACCAGCCTGCCCCGTGATCCCTGTCTCCAGAGTCACGTCCTCTGGCGCTTGTTCCTCTGTCTGTTCTTCTTCCGTCTGTTCTTCTTCTGTCTGTTCTTTCTGAACTTGTTGTGGTGTATCTGGCCGCTCAACAGGCTTGTTCATATTAACCTGTTTTCTAAATTGTTCGATAAGAGCATCGGGGCTGTTGGCATCGAAAGCCATCATGGTAGGTTGATACCTGAACCCTGATTCCATAGCCCTGATCTCGTTGACCACGCGCCCCACTGCCTGACGAAGTTGGGGGGTTATGTTCTTAGCTTCTCTGTAATAGCCCAGCCTCTTGAGGAATCTCTTAAAGTATCTGATTACATACTGGAGGATGCTTGGGTTCTGGGACAGGAAGATGACTTCTTCTTCAGTGGTGAAACCACGGACTACTTTCTGAGCGTGTTGTCTCAGATACTCTTCCATGATTGTGACTTGAGAAGAACGATTCCCCTGTTCCCATCCGGCGAGAAGTTCTTCCCGAGTAGTAGCGTTGCCCTCGTCGCCATAGTTACTCATGGCTTGCTCCGCGTCAGCGAACGTCATCGACTCGATGATGGCGTCTTGCTCTTGAGTCGTGTTTGTTTTTACTGCAGCCGCGTGAGCTATTTCTTCGTTAGAAATAACTGCCATTACGTTTAGCTGAGTCCTCAAGGGCATGGGGTCGCCACCGTTCTGAGCATTCAACGATGCTAAGTAAGCCGCTATTTTGATCGGGTTGATCGTCATAACGCCAGTGTCATTACTAACCGACATCATTGATATCGAGTTAGTGTCCACTACGACTTCTACTTCTGGTGGGACGATCTGATTTCTCAGATACTCAATAGTCCTCTCGACATTTTCAAATCCTTCTATCGCGGTAGTTTCTGTAACGCCTGTAGCCGCTCCGAGTCCTGACGCCAGACGAACGGAATCCCCCTGCTCTTGTGCGACCGACTCCGCGATCTGGCCCATGATTGCTTTTGTGGACAGAGGTTCTCTGGGTGCGCGGGGAGAAGCGATGAACTTCTTCTGTGTTTCCGCAATCGAGGATTTAGATAAATCTAATACAGCAGAGAACGCGGAATCAAATGTCGGGTTGCTGCCTTTGATCAGTGACCTTATGTAAGAAATAATTTTCTGGAATATATTTCCGTCCGCCTTTGACGAAGCCGTCATCGACTTCACAAACTTTTGGAAGTCCGTTGAAGTTAAGAAGTGAGCAATGAACTCATCTACGTTCGCGAGCCCATCATAAACACGAGTGTCGTGAAACTTGTAAACTTTGCGGTCAAACTTAACTGGATTGAACGGGTCCAACATCCTGATGAAATCCGGTTCAAGCGCCTTAGATGACGTAGACTTAAAGTCTTCTTTTAGCTTTACGATTAAGTTAGTCAGGTTGTTGATCGCGGCTGCTTCTTTCCTACTCTGTTGTGACTGCGGTTTACGAGTCACTTGCGTAACATACGCATGGATCAATTCATGGATCAGAGTGTTGCCCACTCCTCTTGGGTTATACCCAGAAATGTTTATTGAGATAGACGGAGTGCCATCAATGAGCATTTCAAAGTCCCCAGCGTATTCGAGCGACGTGTCGTCGATGGTCAAATCGACGGTGGCTAAAAAGTCAGGAGATTGCAAAAGCAGCTTTGCCACTGCTTTTATATTAGCGTCGTAGTCTACTCCCCCTTCCTTTGAAACTCCGGCGATACGCTTTACAGCTTCGACCAAGGAATCACTGTCGTTAGATTTTAATCCTAGTTCTTCGATAGCTTGAGTATTTACTTCCCTATCATGTGCCCGAGACATTCCCGAGGGCTGCGATCTAAGCAAGAGTTTGCCCACGGATCGCTTGACCTGACTGTGAAAGGCAATCACTTCGCTGTCGGTTATGTCTCTATCGCCAGCTATTTTACTGAGTTTACTTTTCAGTGTGGCCCGATAGCTCTCGTTCGTTTTAGGCGAGCCTTCTACTGAGGCAGACGAAAGAGCCATGAGTTGAAGCGCCTCCCGCACTGGACCTCCGAGTCTATAGTTACCTGTTTTAAGTGCTTGCTGAAACTCAACCGAAGCAGGGTTGGCTCGATTGTTTCCTTGAGCCATCCACTGCATAGTAAGCCCGAGCAATTTTCTAGTAGAGGTATTGCCTATATCTTTCTTAGAAGAAGAGAACACCTCCGTATTAACCAAATTAACTATTGTTTGTTTAAGCGGTCTATCGGCGTCGATCGCAGCAATTGCGTTGGCCTCTGCTTCTTTCAAGATAGAAGCTATCCCTGTTTCTGAGAAAGCCCGAGTGCTCTCAGGGAAAGCTGTGTAAGAATCTTCGGCCTCTGCCGAAGGATTAAACTCCTCATTCTGTTGTAGTGCTGAAGCAGATGTGACGCTAACTGTAGAAACAAAAGCAGCGTTAGAATATTTGATACGGTCTTTTTGTTCTTGGAGATACAGATCAGAAATCTCTCTCCCTAAAGATACCAAAGAAACATTCTGATTAGTGAACAGTGCATCCTGTGCCCTTAATCGTAGTTCAATCAGCGCGGACCTTTGGAAGTCTGGGGATAGTTCTCCGGATGACGGAGCCACAAACTGCTCCATACCCAACCCAGAATCTAATCGAGCAAGCAAATCTTTTTTTGTTATCCTCGCGTCTGGAGCAAACGGTGATGGGATAAACTCATCAGGGTCAGTTAATCCTTCAGCTCTAAATGCTACTACTCTTTCTAGCAATTCTACAGTTCTCGTGTAGTCCGGTTGCAAGGTAGCCACCCGATCAAACGGGGTTAATGCTGAAACTACTCCACCATTTTGGGCGATCAGAATATCCGCGACAAAAAAGTTATCCCCTATCTGCGAGAATCTAAAAGCAGGATTTACAGTAGCTGATCTCACAACGCTTTCTGGCACTACAATAGGAGTGCCTTGCTCGAACAAACCAAGCATGTTGGCTGGATTGTTATCGAACTGTCCGTTACCAAATCTATCGAGGTAAACTTTACCGCTGCCATACGTTGAGCTTAACGTGAGTCCGCCTTGTGGCTCACTTACTTTAACGTCAGGAAACTTTTCCGAGATACCGTCGCTAATCTTTTTATTTGTCGCCGCGATGAACTCGTCAGAAATTGTTCGCTCATTGACGGGTATGCCCAGCCTCTTCAGTTTTGACGCTGCGATTACTTCAGAGAAACCTTTGTCGATGACCGACTGCACAGCGGACTCTTCTTCGGGGTCCGCTTGCAATTCCTCAAACGAAATCTCTTCGTCTATCTTCAGTCCTTCTAACTCAACCACTCTCTTCTTGAAAGCGTCCCCCCTTAAATCTACAGCTTCTTCTGGGGATACGGCGGTGCCTTCGTTTACATTCTTTTGCAGCGCCCGCATAGCAGGCGACTCGGATGAAAGGTCTCCTGCTTGAGCTTGCCGATCTAGTTTTTTGTAGAGCGCTTCGGCTGCGTCGATTTCTTGTATGATCTGTCTGAACCCAGCTTCGATTGCTTCCGCATCTTCTTTCTTACTGGGGTCGATGACTCGCTGTGTTTTTACAGTAGCCGAATCTACAAACTGATTGCGATTAAACTTAGGTGACTCTTTTTGTCCTGCGATAAGCCCACGAATAATCGCATGATCCGAGTTTTCGTTAGAGCTGCTTTCCGCTAAGGGCAGTTCTAGCTGACGCATCATGTCTCCCTTTGCTTCAATAGTAGACGGGTCTAGCCCAGAAACGACAGGGGTGTCTTCCGCCAATACTTCAGAGATAGCTTTAGCTGTAGTAGTCGGATTTACTCTTTCAGTTAAGCGGGCCTCGAACTCTGGGTTCGATGTAATACCCGACGCAAGTTTCTCTGACTCTGAATCTGTTTCTTGGGTGTCTCCCGTTAATAACTGAACTGCTTCTTCAGGGGTAGGGACTTCGGACCTTCTTTGATCCCGCCTGCCCCGCTCAGATATTATCGCTCGGAAAACATCTGCAGTTATAGGCGACCCACTTTCAGTTAAGTCACGGGAAGCGTCTTCTAAAATTTGATCCAAGAACATGCTTTGTTCTCTCTGCTTGAGAACATCTGGCTGAAGTCGGCTGAGCCCTCTCCGAACAAGAGGAACAGACCCACCCATAACTCCCCCTAGAGCTACTGCATGGAAAGTCTGTTGCATCCTTTCGAGCATCGGAGTGTTCTCGTCGAGAGCAGCATCAGTAATCAGAGTGTTTACAAACTCATCAATGCCCTCTTCGATTCCTTCGTCTACAACATTTTTACCAATGCCTTTGGCGGTGCCAAACGCATGTTTCTTCATGGCAGATTTTATTGCCTTTCCGGCTGCATCAAGAAGGTCCCCCTCGACCATATTTGTTACCGACTTAGCAACCGTGTTCATTTGCTTTGTTGTCAACCCTCTGAGCAAGGCGTCTTCAAAACCTCCTTTGCCGATTAAACTAAAACCTGATACCAAAGACCCAGTAAATGTCATGGCCATAAGCCCTGAACCAAGTGCTCTGTCATGCGCCTCTTCAGGAGTTACATTGGGATTCTGCTTCAGCTGATTGTAAACCGCGCCATAAGTTGCCGCCCCAGATCGTGTGCCCGCAGGAATAAATACCGCCGGAAGATTACCTAACTGAGCAGATAATTTACTGTTATACGCTTTTAGAATATCAATCGCACCTTCTTTTGAGCCTTTGATAAAGTTGGCCGCGATCAGGTCTTCCGCTTGATCAGCTACTGACTTAGCCGAACTTGTCCTAAGTGTATTAGAAGTTATCGCTTTAATAATCCCCTTGCCTGTCAAACTAGCAGAAGATTTTCCGCCTGCTTTCAGGGCAGCATAAGCAATACCCCCCGCTCCACCAGCGGGTGCGGTGCCTGCGGCTAACAACGCCGTTGCACCAACGTCAATTAACATAGGAAAAGCGGTCTCTCCTAAATCTTGAAAGAACCCAAACTCTTGTCCGAAGACAGAAGCGAGTTGTCTACGGTCGGAGTTCGCCTGACTGACTGACGCTAAGTAATCTTTTGCTGGGTCAGCCCCAAGAGCAGCTGGCAGTGCGGCGACTAATTGCCCGAATCCGTTTATAAACGACATACCAATTCCGGCTGCCCGTTGGGCGAACTCGTTGTAGTTGTCTTTATCCGCTACAAAGCCTTCTAGTATTTTGTAGTCATCAACTCCTGCTGATCTACCAACGACTAACGATTTATTCCATTCATCAGAGACAGCTGACTTTGAGAGGAACTTATCCAGATCAACAAATTGTGTTTTAAGAACGCTGATACGTTGCTTGTTAAGCATTGTCTTAACGTCATCACTCAAGTCGGGGTTTGCTGCAAGCGTCTTGTCGAAGACATCTTTGTTTATCATGGCCTGCATCGACATTGTCGGTAAGCCATACCCTCCCATCCTAAGATTTTTCCCAACATCAGCGTCGTCCGCATCGTGGAACTCGAACATTTGTTTGTTCGTGGCGTTTTCCAAAACCATTTGTTCCAACGCCAGCTGCATATCTTCAGGGCGCACATCATATTTAACCGCATACTTCGCGGCTAATTGATCCATATCAATACCCCTAGCTTCGTCCACCGCTTTGCGCCTTTTTTCCGCTTCGTCTACCGCATCTCCCCGACCCATAACTCGGCTCAAAATATTAACTCCAAAACGTCCTATAGAGTTAAACTTGTGCTCGACCCAGTCCATTGTGCTATACTCGCTTTGAGCCGCTTCCGTGG